>VYLB01000057.1_pt1 | contig 31703 bp, 30 predicted proteins | sample 5114431 | NCBI WGS metagenome assembly VYLB01 (sample SAMN12291786, study PRJNA351875) | freshwater metagenome | isolation source: freshwater lake | place: USA: Michigan, Gull Lake | collected 2013-08-08
CCAACCCCAAACCCCCAACCCCCAAACCCCACCGAAAAACTTTTTCAGCAAACCCTAACTAGGGGAGAGAAGGAGGGTGAGAGGAACCATTCAAGATAAAGCAGCGATCGCTTGTTCTAGGGCCAGGGAAATATGAGTCCAATGGGTTCCCCCCTGACAAAAAACGATATAGGGTTCCCGTAGGGGTCCATCGGCGGAGAATTCCGAGGTGCTACCATCGATAAACGTGCCACCAGCCATCACTACTTGGCTCTCATAGCCCGGCATTTGGGCAGGAACGGGATCCAAGTAGGAACCGATGGGAGAATAGGCTTGAATGGCTTTACAGAAGGCAATCAGCTTATCGGGGGAACCGAGTTTAATCGCTTGAATAATATCGCGTCGAGGCACAAAAGGAGCAGGATTGACTGGATAACCCAACTTATCGCCCACATAGGCAATTAAATGACTGCCTTTCATCGCTTCTCCCACCATTTGCGGTGCTAGAAACAATCCCTGATAAAGAAGACGATTTTGGTCAAAAGTTGCCCCTCCCTCCCTACCGATTCCCGGTGCTGTCAGACGATAGCAGGCCATTTCCACTAATTCCGCTTTACCTGCTATGTATCCCCCGGCCGTGACGATTGTACCTCCGGGATTTTTAATTAGAGAACCGGCCATTAGATCTGCCCCCACGTCGGTGGGTTCTTTGGTGTTGATAAATTCTCCATAGCAATTATCGACAAAACAGACCGTATTCGGGTTTTGTTGTTTAACTATACGGACAATTCTCTCGATTTCGTCAATAGACAAACTCGATCGCCACGAATAACCGCAAGACCTTTGAATATGTACTAAACGGGTTTGGGGTTTAACTGCCGTTTCTAAAGCCAACCAATCGATCGCACCGGTAGAATCTAGCTCTAATTGCCGATAACTAACGCCAAAATCCTTTAAAGAGCCTTGACCACTGCCCCTAATCCCAATTACTTCCTCTAGGGTATCGTAGGGCGCACCGGCTACCGCTAACATTTCATCCCCCGGTCGGAGAACCCCATACAAGGCACAGGCGATCGCATGGGTTCCTGAAACAAATTGTACCCGCACCGCCGCCTTTTCGGCCCCCAGGGCTTGGGCGAACACTTGATCTAAAGTATCCCGTCCCAAGTCATCATGACCATAACCGCTAACACTGGCGAAATGATGCACCCCGACGCGGTTTTCACGGAAAGCGCAGAGGACTTGACGGAGATTTTCCTTGACCTGTGCGTCAATTTCCGAAAAGATGGGGAGTAAGGCCTTTTCTGCCCTGTGGAGTAGAGAGGAGATATCCATCAAACAATAGACTGTGATCTGTATTGCATTTACCAAGCCTACTGATCATACAACGCCAATCCTTCCGCTTAAAACATCTGCCAAGGTTGATATTAGGAATGATTAGAGCGGCCCACCTGGGGGGGGTGAGGCTCCCTGTGGTGGGGTACCGGGGGGAGGGCCACCAGCAGCCGGTTCATTCCCCCTGCCACCAAAGAGACTTTGCCAAGAAAAACCCTGGGGTGGTCGGGTGTCCGAGGGTGGATTAATTAAGATATGTTCGGAGCCATCGAGTCCGCTTTTGACTTCGGTACGATTGCCGATAGTAACGCCAGTGGTAATGGGGACAAATCGGGGTGGTTGGTTAGGTGCGCCAACAAAAACACCAGTTTGCTCGTTCTGACGGGTAACGGCAATAGTTGGCACGGTTAAAGCGTTTTTCAGTTGGCCGACTTGGAAATCGGTAGAAACATTCATTCCCGCTTTTAATTCCCTGGCCGCCTTTTCTTCTAGGGTCACTTTCACTTCAAAACTGGTGACATTTTGTTCTACCGTTGCCTGGGTGGCAATCAGAGAGACTCGTCCATGAAATACCTTATCTGGATAAGCATCGGCTGTAATCGTCACCTTTTGCCCAACCCGGATCTTATCAATGTTTTTTTCTGCTACATTGCTGACCACTTCATTTTGTGAAACCAGGGATAAAATCGAGGAAGAAGTGGCCGAAGATACGGAACTGCCGGTCGTAGTAGGAGCCACAAAAGCTCCCGGTTCAGCATAGACAAAAGTAACCACCCCGTCAAAGGGTGCTTTAATGATGGTATCCTCAATCTGAGTTTTAACATTTTGTAGAGAACCCTGAGCAGTGGTCACTTCCGCCCGAGCTTGATCGATTTCCTCCTGTCTTGTTCCGGCTTGGAGAAGGTCTAAAACCTGTTGTTGACTTCTTACTGCCGCCTGCGCTTGGGTAATTTCTTCGGAGCGAGTTCCTTCTTTAAGGAGAGATAGCTTTTCTTGGGATTCAATCACGGCAGCCTGGGTGCTATCCCTGGTTGCCAGTTTTTCGTTTAAAGTCTGTTGAGATATGGCTCCTTCGTTGAAAAGTAGCTGATTGCGACGATATTCATCATCAGATTTTTTGAAAATGGCTTTTAGCCCTTCTAAACGAGCTTTTTCTTGGGCAATTTCCTGATAACGATTACCAGCCATCAGTTTTTGTAGGTTGGCTTCTAGTTCTTCCAGTTTCGCTTGGGCTTGAGCGATTTCTTGGGGACGATTACCAGCGATTAGTTTGCGGAGATTAGCTTGGGCTGCCGCTAGTTTGCCCTGGGATTCTAATAATTGACCCTGCCAATCAGAATCGTCCATTCTAGCAATTATCTGCCCTTTTTTGACAGTATAACCCTCATCTACTAGCAGTGCTTTCAGAATCCCTGCTGTTTTAGGGCTAACATTAACCACTTTTTCTGGTTCAACAGTGCCATTAGCGGAAACGATGATCGTTAGATCCGTCTTTTCCACGGCTACAGGCAGCGGACGGGAACTACCCTGGTGGGGGGTATGCCCAAACTGACGATAGGCGAGAACACTACCACCTATGGCTAAAAATAATGTTAGTAATCCCAATGCCCAGCTAATTGCGGGCTGTTTGTTAACTTTTTGGAAGGAGGAAGTATCTGACATAGTGAGTAGGAAACTGGCGGGTTAATTTAGAGAGAACCTGATGGTTGAACAGTCTGTTCCGATTCCACAGCACCATAATCGAGCTTAATAATGTGATCGGCTAGATGAAAATAGCGATCATCATGGCTAATAACAATAACTATTTTTCCTCTTTCTTTCAGTTGTAGCAGTATTTGTTTATAGAATAGTTCCCTAAAACGGGGTTCTTGGTCGGCGGCCCATTCATCAAACACATAGATAGGACGATCTTCTAAATAGGCTGTTAATAAAGCCAGTCGTTTCCTTTGTCCTTGAGATAGTTCTGTGGTGGATAAAACTCCATTTTTGATCGTAACTTTATGGGCTAATTGCAGTTGCATCAGATAATTTTCCACCTCTTGATCGAGATTGGGGCGATCAAAACCAAGAAAACTATCGAATAAGTAAAAATCATAGAAAATTGCCGAGAAATGTTGACGATACCACTCCACATTATCTTGGGTAATACGTTTACCATTGAGATAAATTGCTCCCGATAGGGGTGGGTATAGTCCTGTAATTAGTTTAGCTAAAGTTGACTTGCCGCTGCCATTGCCGCCAATAATAAAGATCAGTTCCCCTGGTTGCCAAGAAAAGCTAATTGGTCCGAGCAGAAACCCCTTTTCATCTGTACTTGGCGGTGGTGGCGGGTTGCCTTTTTGAGAATAGGGGGGATGGGATGGAAAGGGAATTGGTTTCCTCTCGGAGGAGGGGGATTCTGGTGCCAGTGCCGGTAAACTATTGGCAAAACCTTGAGAAAGGCCTTCGGGGGGGAAAGGTGGATGGCCTTCGGGGGGGAAAGGTGGATGACCTTCGGGGAAACCTTCGGGGGGGAAAGGTGGTAATTCTGGGTGATAGAGATAGGTGACAGCTTGAAATTGTAGTTGACAGGAGGGACTGATGGATAAAACTAGGGTATCTGCTTCCGAGAGACTGGAGAGAGATAATTTCATCCTTTCAATTTTTCGCAGGGCAATATTTCCCCGGACTAATTCAGGAATGCGATTGAGCATATTCTGCATTGGCAAGGCGATGAAAGTACCAATTAAAACATAGGCGGCTAACATCGTTAAAGGAATGTCTAAAAACAAAGGTAGAATGAACAGAATAAATCCCAAACTGAGAAACTGAGATAGTTGTCCAAACCCGTTAGCGATCGCAAATCTTTTCATCGCTTTGGTATTTAGTTGCCGAAGCTGGACGGCACTACTCTGCAATTCCCTCTCCATGAAAGCCTGCCTTTTGGACTGATTGAGCTTGAGTTCTTTGATGCCGCCCATCAAGGCTTGAAAATGCTTAAATAGGATGTCTTCTTCTTCCCTCGACTTAAAAAATAAACGTTCGGCCTTATTCAGGATCCTTTGCACAAACCAGATGGCACTAATAGTAGAAGCTATTGTTAAGACGAAAAGGGCATTAGATAGCCAAGCAAAGTAAACGAAACAGCCGACAACTGTAGCCAAATCCACACAAATATTCGGCACGGATGCCACTGCATGAGTTAGGGTATGAACATCATCGGTAAAACTAACCAAAAGACGATTTTCTTTCAGTCTCTCTAGATGTTCTAAAGGAGAGGACAAAATATTTTTACTCAATTTCAATCGCAGTTCATAGATAGCATTCTGCGAGAGAAAAACCAGCATAAATTGCGAGATAATGCTGGTTACTATAACAAATATCGCCAAGATACTAAAGTTTCGTAGAGCATTGATCGCATGACCCTCATGGACTTCTCGATTAATCAAAGAAATTAAAAGAGCATTGCCAACACCGCTAACTAAACCTGCTACGATAGCAATAGTGATATGTTTCCAGGATATGGCCAGCAAAAATCTCAAAAATTCCATTAAGTTTGTCCTCCTGTCGGGTGATAGATTTTCAAGAGTGGGGTTAAATCTTCTCTAGGAGAATTCCTTCAATACCAACTCCTGGGGCAAAAGAGAAGGCCAAACCTGTCAAAGATGCGGCGTTTTTACGAGTAACTCCGCTCTTATTTTGTTTAAGAGCTTGCGTCTCACATCCTTGTTCTAATCTTAAGATCATGCGTTCCATTACAAATAAAATCGCACAACTCAGTAGGTTGCCGTATTGACGGAGAACTCCCCAACTATCGGCCACTTGTTCATCATTTAAATCTAGGGAAAGTTGCACTTTTTCAATAATTTTTGTCCCGCCAGGGTGAACCACCCACAAATCAATATCTTCCTTGGGTATCTCATGACTATTCAGAAAATTAGTAATAATTCGACCGACACCAGACTCAATATAATCAGGTAATTGACGGGACAGCAGACAGGTAACACCATTGTCTCTAATACCTAAGCTAATGCCGTCTTCGGTATTTTCGGCCAGATAACTAAAATTATCCCGAATGATAAATTTTCCTCGACCTTGTATTTGTTCTGGTTCGTAGGCTCCGATTACTACTGCCGCACAACCATCACCAAAAATACTATGAATGATAATGTCATTTAAATCATCTTGAAAAACGGCATTAATAGAACTTAATTCTAAACAAATCACTAAAGCTTTATGCTCAGGGTTGGCTCTTACATGATCACAGGCTACTCGTAAACCATTCATCGCAGCTGCACAACCCATAAAATTAACTGGCACTCTAGCAATGTTGCGTCGAAGTCCTAAACTTTTAATTAATTGAGCATCTATACCCGGAGCCACAAAACCTGTACTGGTGACGAATACGATTAGACCAATAGAATCCTCGATCTTTTCTGTACTCAAAGGATTATGCTTTTTCTGTTGCTCCGATGCGGCTAAAAGCACTCTTCTCGTCACATCTTCTGCTAGGGGAAGCCCATATTTTTCGTACATTTGCATTCGTTGTTCAATAGTTCCCTTTTCTCGACTAAAGTTGACAGTTTCTTCGGTTAATAAATTAATCGCTAGATGCCTGGTGTCAATCCGGGTATGTTGGTAGATTTTTTCGATACGATGTTGATTCTTCTCTAGACCTTTGAGGTTAGCTAAAAATTTAGCGGCATCCGTTTGTTGGACAAGATTGCCCGGAGTGCCAGTGGCGAGACTTTCAATGACAGGTAAAAACTGAGAAGATTGCATGGCAAATATCAGAACCAGTTTGGGTATAGTGAGGGTTTCTGTCAATCAATTCGAGAGAAAGTTAGGGGAAAGTCTGGGTCTTGATTATATCTACAAGATGCCGAATAATTTTTCTGAAACTTTCCGCCAGAATTTCTGGTTTTTGTCGGCTCAAATTGAACCAATACCAGCCCAACCTTTGACAATATAGTCTAGGGTTGTTTCTAAGGCTTGCGGGTGAAAATGTTCTTTCAATAAGCCCAACTCTTTCTCTTTGGCTAATCGCGATGGCACGGCTAGATAGTGTTTAATTAGTGCTGGTAGGCGGTCAAAAAAGAAGTTTTGAGGTGTCGCCCATTCAACTCCGAATTTTTCCGATTCTTCCCGGACAATATCTTCACTGATGATATTGGCAAAACCGCTTTTTTGTTGGGGAAGAACGTGATGCACCCGATGGGGAGCCAAGCCCGCCGAGAGAAAACAGTCAATATATTTATTACCTACCATGGTCAAATCGTAGGAATTTTTAATCTGCATAACTGCCCAATCTTGGGTTTCCCATTGAGGTGATGCCATAGGATCTCTTGGCGGTTCTTCGGCTTCAAAATCATGACTAGCCACAATCATAAAAGTGCTAATCCAGAGGGTAAGGAAAAACTGTGCTAACCAAGCCCAAAATTGACCGTATAGACAAAAGATAACCAGTTCGATTAATAGTAATAAGTGAATACCAAAACTACCTAAAAAATGGGGGAACCCCAGCTGCCAACTGCCATACATATCCTTAACACCTGCTTTAAAAGCGAGGATACATAATTCTATAATGCGAGCAAACATTCCCGTAACCACATGGCCTATTTTATGAAATGTATGTACTGGCACTCGATAAAAACGAGGCAATTCTAACATGAAGGTGAAAACATTCTTTTTGATATCAACATCGGTCTGGGTAAAGGGATGATGCAGTAAAGTATGACCGTCTGTTACTACTAAAGCGAGGGGAACGTAGTTAATATCAAAAATATTGGCAAATACCTTGTTTAATCCTACTTGTGGCCGATGAATTAGGTAGTGACCTACCCCTGCTAGGGCAATTCTTAGCATAGCGATGAGAGGCACAAATAGGTAAATCGGCATATACTGTCTGGCCTCTAAATACAGCCCTTGCACTACAAAATAGATCAGAAAAAGACAGATACTGATCACATTAAACAGAAAATCCATGCGTTCTACTTTCTGTTTAAATTCTGGAGAGTAAACTCTGGTTTTAATCTTATTCAGCAATTGTTCTGGGTTGCGGAAATCGTATTTAGGGGTATCTCTCCAACCGTCAAAATGCTCTTTAAATAAAAAGGCAGGAGCGTTGTATTTAGGATGAATATCCTCTGGTCTTCCAGGTTTTCCCAGAGAATATTTTTGCAGGACTTTTTTGACTCTTTCGGGATTGGGATGAAAAATATTGACAATCGTGGTTATATCTCTGTTCTTGGTGCGTCCAATAAAAAATTGTCCTCCTGGATGCTTGGCAATAAATTCTGTGAGATCATAGGCTTCTCCTTCATAAATCCAGACATTCGGCAACGGCGTGCCGTCGAGAGGATGGGGAGGTGGTTCGATGTCCCCCTCCAAGGACGGCGGCATAAAGGGACTGACTCCACCCTGGTTATGGGGTGCGCCTCTGTTGGCATCCACAGGCGGTAATGAGGGCATCATTCCCGACTGATTAGGAGATGGTACTGGTGTTTGAACGTTTTGAACCGAGCTTATTTCTTGTTCTGAGTTCATGGTCAATTTTTATCCTTGCTTAATTATTTTTCAGTTATCTTCGGCAAAACCCTGCACTACACTGGCTGGGAAGATTTAAAGATAATAATCTCTTAACTCTCTAGGATTTTGTAGATAGTAGATGTTTGAGAACTGTCACCGAGAAATTCTAGTTACTTCTAGACACAAACAAAACTGTTCTCATGAAAAAATCAAAGAAGCGACTAAATTTTTGTATCTCAAAAAACGGTTTAGCGGTTTAATGGTTCTTCGGTGGCTATCATTTTTGAACCCTTATTTATAAATAGCAATAATTGTTTTTGATCCTTAAATAGGTCAAGGCCAGTTGAGCAACTACACTCACAAAGATTTGTGCTAATCATATTACAGGTATAGAACCTGCTCTGACAGAGCAGATCAGCAACCGAAGAACCAGACTCACTAAGATTGACTGCGCTCAAAAACCCGTAGGATTAAATAACCCAAAGCGGCAATTTCTGGCGGTGAGTTTTGTAACATTCCCCCCAAAGCTTGGGCCTGTTCATCATTACCGAGTAATTGTTTTAAGAGTTCTTGATCTTGTTCTGTTAGACGCGGTAGATTGGCAGGTCCTGCCCCAGCCGGTGCAAAGGGCTGCGGTGTACCTAGCGGGGGTGCATGGTGCATTCCAGGAGCCGGTGCCTGGTGCATTCCAGGAGGGTGACTCTGCGGTGCATTGGGAGGAGGGCTTTGGGGTGCGCCGGGGGGGTGAGGATGTCTTGGTGTTAACATTGATTGATGTCTCCAGATATTTACTATTATCTACTCCTTCTATCTTATTCTAACTATTTAAAAGTGATTACCCAGATTTTTATTTCTTAATAATTGCCTCTCTTGAGCTAAAAAATAAAGAAGAGTTGTAATCAAGTACCTAGTTGAGATAACTCTCAGAAAGTAGACAAAATTGGATACATTAAACTTTAAATGTGGACATAGTTGGAACTTACTGATAAAAATAGCAGTTGATAGTCAGCCAGCACTGAAGAAATTTACTTTATATTTGTTAACATAGTGCCATTTTTGACATTCCACTGCTTAACCTAATTTTTAGGGCAAAATTATCCCAAAACACCCCTGGTAAAAACAATGATTTTCTGGCAGACGATTACAAAAATTTCTCTTTTAGGCGGGGAGCATCCCAATTTGGCACGTTAGCCATTCTCAAGGGAACTGAAACCCTTTCTATCGCCTTACTATTGTTATAGCGGTTCTCACATCTGTGTGGCACACTTTAACCTTTGCTGATTAAGCTTTTCAGGATTGAGAATGTACCTCTTGTCAACAGGAAACGCTATAATACTTGGCGATTTTACGAAAATGGTATGCTCCCTTTAGGCGAAGTAAGAGTTTTCATGCTTAAGGAAATTGCTCTCGAACTTCGTCTTTCAACCCAATATAGTTAGTCGACTGCTATTCTGCTATTAGGGAGCATCTCATTTATGCAAGTGAGTAATTATACTTGTCCCTAAAACTGGTTTCTAGCAAGGCTTTCAAAATAGCTTGACATAAAACCTGATTTAGGGGTTACAAAGGTGAGATTTATCTTTGGCTGAAACGGCGTAATTTCCTGGAAATTTCCTAAACTGACAAAAGAGGGATAATTTTCGCAAAGCAATATCGTACAAGCCTTGCTCAACAAATTCTCAATAAGGAGGATTCATTATCAATATCAACAAACAGATTAATTCAAGTGAACTAAATTAGACAAAGCCCTTGCACAGAAAGGCTTTCAGGTTTAATGATTTTTTTTTGTTTGTCAACCTGCGGAATGTGGGTATTAAATCACCCCTGGTAAAAACGATGATTTTCTTGCAGACAATTACAAAAATTTACTCTCTAGGGGAAGTGAAAATTCCTGTTCTTCGGGGCATAGATCTGGAAATTCGGTCGGGGGAATACGTGTCCATTATGGGAGCTTCGGGTTCCGGGAAATCAACCCTGATGAATATTATCGGCTGCCTCGATCGCCCGACGGGGGGACAATATATTTTAGAAGGCAGAAACTTAAAGAACTTGGACGATAACCAACTGGCCTATATTCGCAATCAGAGGATTGGCTTTGTCTTCCAACAATTTAATTTATTGTCCCGCTCCACTGCCCTAGAAAATGTCATGTTGCCGATGGTCTATGCCAATGTTCCCAAGCCAAAGCGTCGTCAAAGAGCGATGCAAGCTTTAGCTAGAGTTGGATTGGCTAATTATCTCCACAATCGGCCTAGCCAACTTTCTGGGGGACAACAACAGCGAGTCGCCATCGCCCGGGCCCTAGTTAATCGACCGGCTCTGGTGTTGGCCGATGAGCCGACGGGGGCCTTAGATACACAAACGTCCCAAGAACTGATGGATTTACTAACCGAACTCAATCAACAGGGGATCACGATTGTGATTGTCACCCACGATCCTGATGTAGCTGCCCAAACCCGCCGGGTGATCCGTCTTCAAGATGGCTTAATCGTTTTTTAGGGTGTATTGGCCTCAATCCCGTCGTAAAGCGGTAATCGGGTCTAAATGAGCGGCAGAACGGGCAGGAATTACCCCTGCTGACAAACCAACGAAAAAAGATAAGCCAAATCCACTGATTATCGACCAACCTGACAAGACAAAGGGAAATCGGAAAATCTGGGCGCTACAGAGGGCTACTAAAATTCCCAATAAGACACCGATGCCGCCGCCAGTCAGGGAAATCATCACCGATTCCGCTAAAAACTGTTGGAGGATTGCCGAACGGGTAGCCCCCACAGCTTTGCGAATCCCGATTTCCCTAGTGCGTTCCACCACGGAAACTAACATGATATTAGCGATGCCAATACCACCGACTACTAAGGAAATGCCAGCGATCGCCACCAGCATCACTGTAAACAAACCCACTACCGTGGTCAAGGTTTTGACCACATCGGTTTGGTTTCTAATGCTAAAATCATCGGCTTGAGAAGCGGCGAGATTGTGGCGCTGACGCAAAAGATTAGTAATTTGATACTCGGCATTTTTCATCTGATCTTGCTGGTCAACTTTGACATAAATGCCGTTAACAGCCTTACCACTTAAAGAATTATTGCCGACCAGACGAGAAGACATATTGCTCAGAGGAATAAAGACCTGATCGTCGCGATCGATCGAACCTTCTGCACCTTTTGGCTCAAATACCCCAATAATTTCGTAACTATTTTTTCTTTCAATCCAAAGCTTTTTACCAATAGGATTAGTATCATCGCCAAAGAGTTCTGTTAACAGAGTCGAGCCTAAAATCGCCACTGGTGTCGCCTGTGCCATTTCTTCCTCGGTAAAAAATCGACCTTGGCTGAGTTCTGTATTTCTCGCTTTCATGTAGTTAAGATCGATTCCCACCACATTAGTGGCATGATTGACCTGGCCCGCTAGCACTGGTGCCGGACGCTGCAGATAGGCGGAGACCACCTGCACACCGGGAACTTGATTTTGAATAACTTTGGCATCTTCCCAGATTAAGGTACTACTGGAACCGCGGCCGAGACTAATCCCCCCGGTTCTGGCTTCTCCTGGTAAAATTTGTAAAACATTAGTACCTAGAGATTGAATTTTTTGTTCGGTGGCTTTTTGTACTCCTTGGCCTACGGAGGTGAGAGCAATCACGGAGGCAATGCCAATAATCACCCCTAACATGGTTAACAGAGTCCGCAGTTTATTACTCCAGAGAGCTTCGATCGCTATCGAGACAATTTCACCGATCGCCACGGGATGAGGATGATCAGCCTGAAGTATTTGTTTAGGTAAGTTAAGAGTCATTGAGTTCTATTTAATCTGGCTAAATGATATAGATTTATGAGCGGATAAAAGAGATATTTTCGACTTATTTGTCTTTTTTTATCTATAAATTACCTTATTTACTGTTTATAGAAGAGATTATGCTGTATTGACTGCGGCTTTCCCGTCCGATAGCATTGCCGATAAAAACCCTCACTTAGGGAAATCAATCGCTTCGCCATACTTTCCCAATAGGATTTTAGCGAGATTTTCCTTGACCTGTGCGTCAATTTCCGAAAAGATGGGAAGTAAGGCCTTTTCTGCCCTGTGGAGTAGAGAGGGGATAGCCATCAAACAATAGACTGTGATATTTGTTACTATTTATCTCAAATGTCGTGTGAAGACCGTTCGGCTGATCTCACGGCCGAAGCCCTCGGTTTTACCGAAGGGATGAAACAAAGGCCAGCCTAGAGCAGCACTTCGACAAGCTCAGTGACACGAAGCACGATTAAAAATAAGTGTCCAGTCTCCTGACAAAATCTCGAATAACTTCCTCTTTTAAGGGTCTTGACCTATCCAGGCAAAATAGCTACCATACAAGTATAGCGGATAGGGTAATCAACCGCTTTAAAAACCCCTGTAGTCTAACCACTACGCTATCTGCACCTTGACAATTAAAGATATGGGGTTCTGCCTAATTGTTCTAGTTTCTACCTGTAGGTAGGTAAAATCTTTGCAGGAACTAGACAAAGCAGCATTTGAAGCTAACACTTCAATTCAAGCAAATTTTGTAGAAATACAACTATCGTGGGGCATACGAAAAGTAATGCTTGGGGAGAGAACCACCTCTGGGTTGGATAACGCAAGGCATCTAATTTAAGTGGACTCGTTGAACCAAGAATCCCTCGCTTAAGCGCGACGGGAGTGTCAATAAGCGTCAAAGTTCCTCCTGTGTCAAATCGAGACAGATAAGACTATGATGCTCTGTCTCCTGTTGTTTCCCTTTGGGTTATTCAATGACTGTTGCGACTTCCGAAAAACTTCCCATCGACTGGGTGACTCTCATCTACATGGCTTTTATCCACTTAGTGGCTCTTTTAGCCTTCTTACCTAGCAATTTTAGCTGGGGTGCTGTGGGAGTAACATTGATTCTTTATTGGATTACTGGGGGTTTAGGAATTACCCTCGGTTTCCATCGTTTGGTCTCCCATCGGAGTTTTAAGACTCCCAAATGGTTAGAATACTTTCTGGTTTTGTGCGGGACCCTCGCTTGTCAGGGAGGTGCGATCGCATGGATAGGCCTACATCGTATTCATCATAAATATTCTGATACTGCTCCCGATCCCCACGATTCTAATAAAGGTTTCTGGTGGAGTCACATGGGTTGGATGCTGCACGAAATTCCTGCCGACGAAGAAATTGCTCGTTTTACCCAAGATATCGCCGACGATCCTTTCTATAAATTCTGTCAAAATTATTTTGTTCCTATCCAAATTGTTTTAGGCTTAATTCTCTATGCTATGGGTGGTTGGCCGTTTGTAATTTGGGGAATTTTTGTTCGCTTGGTCTTAGTTTTCCACTCCACTTGGTTTGTCAATAGCGCCACCCACAAATTTGGTTATGTTAGCCATGAATCCCACGATAATTCTAAAAATTGTTGGTGGGTTGCTCTCTTAACTTTCGGTGAAGGTTGGCACAATAATCACCATGCCTATCAGTATTCGGCCCGTCATGGACTACAATGGTGGGAGGTTGACCTGACTTGGATGACCATCCGTCTACTGCAAATTCTGGGATTAGCTACTAATATTAAGTTACCTCCCACCACGGCAACGGCGACAGAAAGTTAGTTTTATCCAGTAGTTAAATAGATGATAAAAATAGCCGAACTTAAGCTTAAGTTCGGCTATTTTTTCCCCGACTTAACCCAAACCTGACATCTTTTCCCACGGCATAACTGAGGAATATAGGTACTGCCAATCCTCCCCCAAAAAACGAAATCATTGATAGGATAAACTTGATTATTTCCCCCTCTGCTGAACATTGACTGGGGAAAGCGCAACCCATCGGGCCAAGAGCGAAGGATAGCCAACCAAAAATGTAAACACACAGGGGAAATAAGAGGCAAAAAACGAGGCCGCCCGTTAGACAGCCTAATCCATTAGCCTTTCTGCTTGATTTCTTCTCTGTCACCATCTCGATCGCTGACTTTTTCTAACCCTTAGCACAAAAAAGTCAAACTATTAACTTTTTTAACAAATGTTTAATATTTATGCCGACGTGCCAGAAGGACCCCAGAGAACGTATATTTAAAGCTAATCCCCAAATTATATTAAGTTTCTAATGAAAAAAATCTCGATTTTAGGCTCTACTGGCTCGATCGGTACTCAAACTCTCGATATTGTCACCGATCATCCCGATAAGTTTCAAGTGGTGGGATTAGCCACGGGTAATAATATTCAACTACTATCGGAGCAAATTCGGCAATTTCGCCCGCAAATCGTGGCGATTAATAACGAAAGTCAACTAGAAGACCTAAAAAGCCTAATTTCCGACCTTGACTATACCCCGATTATCCTAGCAGGAAAGGAAGGAGTAATCGAAGTGGCCCGTTATGGCGATTCCGAAAGCGTCGTCACGGGAATTGTCGGTTGTGCGGGATTGCTGCCAACGATTGCCGCTATTACTGCCGGTAAAGATATCGCCCTCGCTAATAAAGAAACCCTGATTGCTGGCGGTCCGGTGGTGCTGCCTTTAGTGGAAAAACACCGAGTTAAATTATTACCTGCCGATTCGGAACATTCAGCTATTTTTCAATGTTTACAGGGAGTTCCCCCGGGGGGATTAAAAAAGATTATTCTCACTGCTTCTGGGGGTGCTTTTCGCGATTTACCGGTGGAAAAATTGTCTCAAGTAACTGTAGCTGATGCCCTCAAACATCCTAACTGGTCTATGGGCAGAAAAATCACCATCGATTCGGCTACTTTAATGAATAAAGGTCTAGAAGTTATCGAAGCTCATTATTTATTTGGTGTCGATTATAATGCGATCGATATTGTTATTCATCCCCAAAGTATTATTCACTCTTTAATTGAGTTACAGGATACCTCGGTTTTAGCTCAATTAGGCTGGCCAGATATGCGTTTACCCCTGTTATATGCCTTGTCTTGGCCTGAAAGAATTTATACCGATTGGGAACCTTTAAATTTAGTTAAAGCCGGCAGTTTAACCTTCAAAGAACCCGATCATCAAAAATATCCCTGTATGGGATTAGCCTACGCAGCCGGCCGCGCGGGTGGGGCAATGCCAGCAGTATTAAATGCGGCTAATGAACAAGCGGTAGCGTTATTTTTAGAAGAAAAGATTAGCTTCTTAGATATTCCCCGGGTGATCGAAAAAGTTTGCGATCGCTTTGCAATTCATAACAGTTCTACTCCTAGCCTAGATGACATTTTAGCCGCCGATAATTGGGCGCGTCAAGAGGTATCTAACTGTCTGATTGCCAATCTAGTCTAGATAGTCTAGATTCTGTAGGGATGTTAACTCTAATGTCTCTACAGGTCTAGGATAGAAAAATCAATAATTTCGGCTATTTTTTCTAGTTAACTAGATTTATGATGATTAGGGCAAGAGTTGATAACCCTAAATAACCCTGAAGCTTGATCAAAAATAAGATAAAATAAACAAGATAGCGGTTATTACTTTTAATTTTCTATGGTTACAGCTTCTCTATCCCTCCCCGAAATCGCACGAGAAACCCGTCAAGCGAGTCGTCAACTGGCTATCCTGACTAACGAAGAAAGGAATGAAGCTTTAGAGGCTATTGCTGAGGCTTTGACTGCCAATGCTGATAAAATACTAGAAGCTAATATCGCCGATGTTCAAACTGCCAATACGATGCAATTATCTCCGGCTTTATGTGCGCGATTAGAGTTAAGTCCTAGTAAATTAAAAGCCGCTATTGCCGGGGTGCGAGATGTGGCTAAATTAGCAGATCCTTTAGCTACGATGCAAATTAATCGGGAATTAGATCAAGGTTTAATTCTTCAGAGAATAACCTGTCCTTTGGGGGTTTTAGGGGTGATTTTTGAAGCTCGTCCCGATGCTTTAATTCAAATTACCAGTTTAGCGATTAAATCTGGTAATGGCGTTATTTTAAAAGGGGGGAAAGAAGCGATCCGTTCTTGTCAAGCTTTAGTAACAATTATTCATCAGGCATTGAGTCAAACTAAAGTTAATCCGGCGGCGGTACGATTATTAACAACACGAGAAGAAATTCAGGAACTCTTAAAACTCGATCAATACATCGATTTAATAATTCCTAGAGGTTCTAACGAATTTGTTCGTTATATCCAAAATAATACCCGCATTCCTGTGCTTGGTCACGCCGATGGTATCTGTCATCTCTACATCGACAAAGAAGCCGATTTAAGCAAAGCAATTAGAATTACCGTCGATGGCAAAACCCAATATCCTGCCGCTTGTAATGCCATTGAAACTTTATTAGTTCATCAAGAAATCTCTAGACAATTTTTACCCGCAGTGGCCCAGGCATTAGAGGAAAAAAAGGTTAAATTATTGGGAGATGAAGCAACTCGTCAGATTATTAACGTACCATCGGCCACAGAACAGGACTGGCAAACCGAATATAGTGATTTAATTCTGTCAATTAAAATTGTCGATAGTCTAGAATCGGCAATCGAACATATTAATTATTACGGTTCTCGACACACGGAAGCCATTGTCAGCGAAAATTTTAACACGGCCAAAACCTTTAGCGATCGAGTCGATGCCGCCGGAGTTTTTCATAATTGTTCCACCCGATTTGCCGATGGTTTCCGTTACGGTTTTGGGGCCGAAGTGGGTATCAGTACCCAAAAAATGCCTCCCCGCGGTCCGGTGGGATTAGAGGGATTAGTGACCTACAAATACCAATTAGTGGGAGATGGTCATATTGTCGCCGATTATTCTGGGGAAAATGCCCAATCTTTCACTCACAAGGATTTATAGTCGAGAAAAAAAGCAGATGTTTACAGGATTAATTCAAGCCTTGGCAACGATTCGGGTCGTGGATACTGATAGACTATATTTGTCTGTATCCTCTGATACAATTCTCCAAGATTTAATGATTGGTGATAGTGTGGCTGTGGATGGGGTTTGTTTGACAGTTGAGCAAATTCTCTCAGAGGGTTTTGTGGCCACTGCTTCCCCAGAAACCCTACAGCGCACTACTTTGGGACGAAGGATTCACACAGAAACCAACGTTAACCTAGAAACCTCTCTGCGGGTGGGTAGTAAAATCGGCGGTCATTTTGTCACCGGTCATGTGGACGGAATTGGCTGTTTATTAGAATCGATAATCGTGGCTAATTCTTGGGAAATGACCTTTGCTGCCCCTAGTTCCCTAGAAGACCAGTGGAATAACTACATAGCTCGTTATATCGTCGGTAAGGGCAGTATAGCTGTTAATGGCATCAGTTTAACCGTGGCCGATTGCGATGCCTCCGGCAGCTGGTTTAAAGTGGCGGTCATCCCCCATACCTACGCCGAAACCAATCTTTCCCATTTAAAATTAGGCGATTGGGTGAATCTAGAAGGGGATATTTTAGGCAAATATGTGGAAAAATTGCTAGGAATGCGCTCTTATCACGCTCCTAGCGAGATTAGCCTAGAATTTCTGGCTGAACATGGTTATTAGTTTTCCAGAAAAAGCCTAAGCACTTCCCGTACTGATTTTAGTCTACCTTCTGATACTAAATCCAGTTATTAAAGACTGATTATCTATTCCTCCTTTTGCCTTTTGCCTCTTGCATGAGTGCCTATCCTCATAAGTAGCCTATACTCAACGGATTTAGTATGACACAACAAGCAAATCGATTTTTTGCCAAACGGTAGGAAAACTTTTGGGAAAATAGTTTCCTAAAACCTTAAAACTACTTGTGTCAAAAATGTAAACCATCAAAACAGTCCTTTGTCTAATAAATATTGTTCAAGTTGTTCCACCATAGCAACTTTTTTAATGTTTAGATAATCGGCAAAGCGCTCGATATCGTATTGGCCTTGATAGTATTTATTGAACACAAGTTTTAGGTAATTTTCTCCCAAATATGTCGCCTGATTAGCATAGTAATCACCTCCAGATTTTTTATTTTTGTCCTGATTTTTTCCCACCTGCTCACTGTACCACTCCCTTACTTTAAGAGTATATTCTTTCTGAGAAATCAAGTTATTATCTAATAGTTTTCGTAAAACTACTTCTCGACTAACCTTATAATCACTGGAAATTTTCGAGATAATTTTATCGTTAACTATTGTTTCTCTAATTATCTCAGAAAAGACATGATTAGGAAGCAAAAACTCCGCAGCAAATTTATTACAAAATATCTCGATATATTTATTTTCTCCTTGCAAACTATTAATATATCTATCGTCAGACTTAGTAATTCCGTTAGTCTGCAAAAGAATATGTGCTAATTCATGAAAAATGGTAAATATTTGTCTAGATTTTTCCGTGCTATTATTAAGATAGATGATTGGAAATTCAATATCTATCAAGCAAAATCCCGAAATTTCTCGCTGCTTAAAAGAACGCTTAAAAATAAAAATACCGGCTTCTTCCACGGCACTCCGCCATTTTTTTAAGGCAGTTTCCCGATCATTCCAGGTCAGTTGTTCTTCTAGAGTAACGTTTAAATAATTTCTGATCTGTTCGGCTAATTTCCTTAAATCATCACTAGAACTAACCGAAATATCCTGAAAGATTTTCTTGGTACTAGGATTAATACCATTATTAATTTCCTGTAGCGACAATTGCATCGCTTTTGCTTGTCGTAAAGCATAGATAGTATCGGCGGCCAGGTTTTCGATTTCAAAGTCTGGCAAAGTTCTAAATTCTTGTTTTTCCTCCGCTTCTAGGGGAGGTTCTGGGAAAAAGAATAAAGCGAGGGGACGTTTATATATTTCTGCTAACTTTTCCAATTGACTATAGGTAGGAAAGTCCTCTCCTGACTCCCATTTCTCGATAACAGAAACATCTTTTTTAAACTTGACCGCCACAGACTCAAGAGAATATCTCGCCCTTTCTCTTGCCCATTGGATTATCTTGGGATTAACGCCTGTTAGTTTGTCGCCCATCACTTTATCTTATCATCACCAGATAGAGATTTCTAGCTTGATTTAGATCATACAGTAGTTTTATTGTACTATATAGTTACCTAAAATAGAGACAATGTACTGATTTCTGGATAGGTCAGCGAGGTATTGATAATTTTTTCCTATATAAAAAACCGGTGGAAGGCTTGACATTAGCCAAAATACCCAGACAATGTTAAGTTAAATTAACCAATAGCCTAGGCTTGTATTTAAGGAAAACCCCTTATGGTAGCAACACCAGTTCAACAGAAATACGACATCAAAGATATTAGTTTAGCCCCCATCGGCAAACAACGCATCGAATGGGCTGGTCGGGAAATGCCCGTTTTGCGTCAATTAGCCGAACGTTACGCCATCGAAAAACCCTTTGCTGGACTGCGTTTAGTCGCTTGCTGTCACGTTACCACCGAAACCGCTAATTTGGCAATCGCACTCAAAGCCGGTGGCGCTGATGCGTTATTAATTGCTAGTAATCCCCTTTCCACCCAAGATGATGTGGCCGCTTGTTTAGTCGCTGATTACGGCATCCCCGTTTATGCAATCAAAGGGGAAGATAACGACACCTATCACCGTCACGTTCAAATCGCCCTCGATCACAAACCCCAGATTATCATCGATGATGGTTGTGATGTAGTGGCCACCCTGGTTAAAGAAAGAAGTCACCAATTACCCGACATTATCGGTACTACCGAAGAAACTACCACCGGTATCGTCCGTTTGCAAGCCATGCTCAAAGCCGGGGTGTTATCCTTCCCCGCAATGAACGTTAACGACGCAGAAACCAAGCATTTCTTTGATAATCGCTACGGTACAGGTCAATCTACCCTTGATGGTATCATTCGCGCCACCAATATCCTCCTCGCCGGTAAAACCGTGGTTGTGGCTGGTTATGGTTGGTGTGGTAAAGGTGTCGCTATGCGGGCCAAAGGTTTAGGCGCTAATCTAATTGTCACCGAAATTAACGCCGTACGCGCCATTGAAGCGGCGATGGACGGTTTCCGCGTTATGCCCATGGATGAAGCCGCTAAAGAAGGCGATATCTTCATCACTGTTACTGGTAACAAGCACGTTATCCGGGCTGAACATTTCGACCTAATGAAAGATGGGGCGATTGTTTCCAACTCCGGTCACTTTGATATTGAAATCGACCTGCAAGCTTTAGGCGCAAAAGCGAATAATGTTAAGGAAGTTCGCAACTTTACCCAACAATATAGCCTAAAAAGCGGTAAATCCGTCGTTGTTATCGGTGAAGGTCGCCTAGTTAACCTCGCAGCCGCCGAAGGTCATCCTAGCGCCGTTATGGATATGAGTTTCGCTAACCAGGCGATCGGTGTAGAATACTTGGTTAAAAATAAAGGTAAATTGGCCCCCGGCATCTACTCAATTCCCTACGAATTAGACCAAGAAATCGCCCGTTTGAAACTGCAAGCCATGGGGATTGAAATCGATACCCTCACCGAAGCCCAATTAGAATATATCAACTCCTGGACTTCCGGAACCTAATATCAGTTATCAGTTATCAGTTATCAGTTATCAGTTATCAGTTATCAGTTATCAGTTATCAGTTTTCAGATGTGAGTTTTCAGTTATCAGGTGTGAGTTTTCAGTTTACTGAAAATACTTCCCCAACCCCCTTTTTTTACTTTTAAACTGTTTTCTAAATCATAAAAAAATATGACTGAATGGATTACAAATACAATGACTTCGATGGGCTATTTAGGCATAGCCCTATTAATGTTTTTAGAGAATCTTTTTCCTCCCATTCCCTCAGAATTAATTATGCCCCTAGCCGGTTTTACCGTCCATGAGGGGCAAATGGAATTTATTCCGGCAGTGGTAGCGGGGATTGTCGGAACCGTAGTCGGAGCGCTACCTTGGTATTGTCTCGGTCGGGTTGTGGATGAGGAAAAAATCGAAAAACTAGCTGATAAATACGGCAAATGGATTACCGTTTCCGCTAAAGATATTCAAAAAGCCAATCAATGGTTTAACCGTCACGGTAGTAAAGCGGTTTTACTCTGTCGTTTGGTCCCCGGAGTGCGAACTTTGATTTCCCTACCTGCTGGGATGAATCACATGGCGATTATTCCTTTTTTAGTTTACTCCACCATCGGCACGACCCTCTGGGTCGTTTTTTTAACGGCAGCAGGTTACTTTTTAGGGAAAAATTACCCCCTTGTGGAAGAATATCTGGCTCCCGTCTCAAAAATAGCCCTACTTGCCCTCGTTATCTGGTTTATCCTCTGGATTATCCGCAAACGCAACCGCCGGTATGAGTAAATGTTGATCATAGGTGCTGCGTTACGACGGATTGTCACCTTCCAGTCAAATCAGCAATTTTTGCCGTCTAACGCACCCTACTGGACTGTTTCAGCTAATTTGGTGTATTAGAAAAATGCTATAAATTCTATAATCTAAGACTTTAAGCCGAAATCTATTGCCCTATTTTAGCTGAAACAGTCCACTACGTTTTACTACTAATCACGCCGGCTACTCAAGACGGCCGTGATCAGCAAATAGGCCAGCGTCACCCCGATACTGATTTGGAAGGAATAGGGAGCGGCGCGGTATCGATACCAACTAGAAAAAGATTCAAGAATTCTCAGGGTGAACAACACCACCCAATTTAAGGAAAGCATCAGGAGGTAAAACAACGCTCCGACTCCTAACGACTGCACAAAGCGATTTTTTAATAAATCCATAGCCCTAACCAAGTTAACTAGAACTCTTGCAAATTAATTATATGTTATAACAGGGTGAGAGCATCTCAAAAGCTATTGACAATTGGCAAATTTTGTCATCCGCATGGGCATTTCAGGTGATACAAGTCAATCAAAATAGATTAATCCCTGTAATATCCCCAATGGAGAGATGAGAAGGAAAATTTCCCTAGAGTCTTTCCATCAGGGGGATTAGATGAATAAATTCTCAATAAAATTCTAATTGGGGGTATTATCTGGAAAAATTAGTCTAGTATATAGTCAGAGAGAGTTTTAGATAGTTTAGAAACATTCTTTGGTATGTAAAACCTATGGAAGTTAGAGAGATTAAAATTCGTGTTGACGCGGAATCAGCAAAAATTTATGAATCAGCTATATTTGCTGATCGTCAAAAGCTTGATGCTCTTCTTAGTTTGAGGTTGAAAGAATTTGCTAGAAAACGCCGCCCACTAGAGACTGTTATGAGTGATATCAGTCAGAAAGCACAAGCTAGAGGCTTAACTCCCGAAATTTTGAGTAATTTGCTAAGTGAATAAAGTGCGATACGTTTTTGATACCAACGTGATCATTAGCTCTTTGCTGTTTGAGGGCAGTCAGCCTGACTTGGCAATTAGGTATGCACTCCAAAACGGCAACATTTTGTTCTAATGAGAACTAATAGAAGAAATTGACGAAGTTCTCAGTCGTGCAAAGTTTAGAAAATATATCACAGATGAAGAAAGGGAAGAATTTTTAGACAGCTTTATAGATAGGGGGATATTGATTGAGGTGGTAGATGTTGTCAAGGAGTGCCGTGATGCCAAGTATGACAAGATTTTAGAGTTATCGCTTAGTGGTAAAGCTGATTTGATTATCAGTGGAGATAAATATCTGTTGGTTCTTAATCCTTTTCGATCAATACAAATACAATCTGTTGATCAGTTTCTAAAAAGTGTTGGTCACTATCCACCAAACAAACAGACATAAAACATCACTGCACCCGACCGTATGCTAAACTATCCTTGTCATTCAAGGTTTGTAGCGGCCAGTGCATTCGCAGAAAAAGAAGAGCTTCTGTTGCGTCGTAGGGCGACCAAATTGGGTACTCTGATGCAGAGAAGATGACTTGTAGTTCAGCGTCTGGGATTTGTGTGGCCAGGAGTTTGAAGAGTGATAAAAAAAAGGAGTGAAAATAATCACTCCTACTGATAATCAAAAGAAAAACAGGCTTAAAACTAGAGAGCGTTGGCTCCCGCTACTACTTCTAACAATTCTTGCGTAATAGCGGCTTGACGCGCTTTGTTGTAGGTACGGCTTAAAGTCCCGATTAACTCGCTGGCGTTCTCGCTGGCGTTGCTCATCGCCGTCATCCGGGCTGCTAATTCACTCGCTGCCGATTCCTGGAGAGCGCGCAGTAATTGGTTATTTAAGTACAAAGGTAGGAGAGAATCGAGGATTTGGACGGGATTCTGCTCAAAAATCATGTCTTGAGGAAAAACCTGCGCTGGTTGGCTGGCCATTTTTTCCCGTTGTACCTTAAATTTTCCCTCTTTAGTCACCAAACGGAAAATCTCGTCATCCTGTACCGCTAAACCTTGGGTAGTTAAAGGTAACAGGGTTTGAATCACCGGAGTGGAACTGATCAGGGAGATAAAACGAGTATAAATTAACTCGACGCGATCAACTGTTTCCGATAAAAATAAGGAAAGCAATTCATCCCCAATCGTGCCAGCTTCATCAGCAGTGGGAATCTGTTCAAGGTTAATAAATTTAGCGGCAATGGGAGCATTGCGGCGCTCGAAATATTGTGCCGCTTTCCGGCCGGCAACAACTAATTGATAGTTAATCCCTTGCTCTTTTAATTCATTAATCCGTTGTTCGGCACGACGGATGACGTTAGTATTATAACCGCCACAAAGACCTCGATCGCCTGTCACTACCAACAGAGCCACGGTTTTTACTTCCCGTTGGGCCAGTAGGGGTAAATTAACATCACTAAAGGCCAAACGACCTTGCAGATTATAAAGTACCTGAGCGAGGGCATCGGCAAAAGGACGGGTACAGAGAACTTGTTCTTGGGCGCGGCGCACTTTGGCCGCCGCTACTAGACGCATGGCCTCGGTAATTTTTTTGGTATTTTTGACCGATTGAATTTGGTCGCGAATCGCTTTGAGATTAGGCATAATTCAGTTATCAGTTATCAGTTATCAGTCATCAGTTATCAGTTATCAGTTATCAGTTATCAGTCATCAGTTATCAGTTATCAGTTATCAGTCATCAGTTATCAGTTATCAGTCATCAGTTATCAGTTATCAGTCATCAGTTATCAGTTATCAGTTATCAGTCATCAGTTATCAGTTATCAGATTGGAGTTTTAAGTGAACAGTATGTGTTAAGTGAGCAGTATTAAATAGCAGTTTCTTGCCATCTTTTCACTGTTTACTGATCACTGTTTACTGATCACTGTTTACCGATCACTGTTTACCGATCACTGTTTACCGATCACTGATAACTGAAAAGGCTGACAGCTTAAAGCTCACAGAAGTTTACTTGAAAGCCTGTTTGTACTCGTTGATGCCATCTTTGAGCAGGCCTTCCGCTTCGTCGTTGAGTTGTTTTTCAGTGCTAACGATCTCAACGTAGCGAGGTTTGCTGGTTTTCAGGTATTCCCGTAGGCCAGTGCAGAAATCGATAACTTTATTGGTGGCGATATCGTCGAGATAACCGTTTAAACCGGCATAAACCACCGCGACCTGTTCCCAAACGGCCAGGGGGAAGTTTTGGGGCTGTTTCAGGATTTGACGCAGACGCTGACCGCGAGCGAGTTGTGCTTGGGTGGCCGCATCAAGGTCAGAAGCGAATTGAGCAAAAGCTTCTAATTCGTCAAACTGGGCTAATTCTAGTTTTAATTTACCGGCCACTTTCTTCATCGCTTTCGTTTGGGCTGCCGAACCCACGCGGGATACGGAAATACCAGCGTTAATAGCGGGACGGAAACCAGCGTTAAAGAGGTCGGTGGAGAGGAAGATCTGACCGTCAGTAATCGAAATTACATTGGTGGGAATGTAGGCAGAAACGTCACCGGCCTGGGTTTCGATAATCGGCAGGGCGGTCATGCTGCCACCACCGAGGGCATCGCTGAGTTTAGCGGCGCGCTCTAGTAAACGGGAGTGGAGATAGAAAACGTCGCCGGGGTAAGCTTCCCGACCGGGAGGACGACGCATGAGCAGGGATAGCTGACGATAAGCTTGAGCCTGTTTGGTGAGGTCATCGTAGATAACTAGGGTCGCTTTGCCTTTATACATGAAGTATTCGGCGATCGAAGCTCCGGTGTAGGGGGCGATATACTGGAGGGTGGCGGGGTCGTTAGCGTTAGCGGCCACCACCACGGTGTAATCCATGGCTCCTCTTTGGGTGAGGGTGTCGATTACTTGGGCGACGGTGGAGGCTTTTTGACCGATGGCGACATAGACACAGATCACGTCTTCGCTTTTCTGGTTAATGATTGTGTCAATGGCGATCGCTGTTTTACCGGTTTTTCTGTCACCGATAATTAACTCCCGTTGACCACGACCGACGGGAATCATGGCATCGATAGCGGTAATGCCGGTTTGCATCGGTTCACAGACGGATTTGCGAGCGACAATACCGGGGGCGGGGGATTCCACCAGACGGGTTTCGCTGGTGATGATGTCCCCTTTACCGTCGATGGGACGACCGAGAGCATCAACCACGCGGCCGACTAAGGCTTCACCCACGGGAACCTGAGCGATTTTACCGGTAGCTTTCACCGTACCGCCTTCTTTAATCCCGAAACCGTCACCCATTAACACTGCACCGACGTTATCTTCTTCGAGGTTAAGGGCGATGCCGACGGTTCCATCTTCAAATTCTAATAGTTCTCCCGACATGGCTTGTTGTAGGCCGTAGATGCGGGCAGTACCGTCACCCACTTGCAGGACGGTTCCCACGTTGGAGACCTGTACTTCTTGGTTATAGGATTCGATCTGTTGACGAATAATCGTGCTAATTTCGTCGGGTCTGATAGCTACCATAGTTTAATCTGGGAAAAAGTAAAAAATTAGGAGGTGAAAAAACGGCAAAAAAGGGAGATTAGATGACCTTAGCGCAGGGAGAGGCTGAGGCGTTGTAGTTGACCGCGAATGCTGGCATCAAAGACCTGAGAACCGACTTTGATCACCACACCACCGATGAGGCTGCCATCAACTTTGGTTTTCAGTTCGACCACATTTGCCCCGGTCAGGGTTTTCACTTTGTCGATGACGATTTGTTTTTGGCTATCGTTCAATTCGGTGGCCGAGGAAACTTCCGCTAAAACGGTGTTAGTCAGCACTCTAGCCAGGGTGAGATATTGTTGACAAACGGGTTCTAAAAATTGAATCCGACGTTTATCGACTAATAACATCATGAAGTTAGTTAAATAGGGATTGGCACTGCTCCCCATTACTTGGGAAAGAACGGCTTTTTTAGCTTCTTCTTTGATGACGGGATTGCCGATAAAAGCTCTTAGATCGGGAGCATTTTCTAGCAATTCCAAGAGGGATTTAATTTCGCCGCCGATCGCTTCTAATTGTCCGCTGCTTTGGGCGACGGAAAGTAATGCTTGGGCGTAGGGTTCGGCGATTTCTGAACTGATTAAACTTCCCTGCATCTATTTACCTCCTAGGTTGGCCAAACTGCGATCAATTAGGGTTTGTTGTACCGATTCTTCCAGGCCGGTGCTTAATTGGGATTCCACATTAGCTAAGGCTAAAGCGGTAATTCTTTGGCGTAATTCTACTAAAACGCGATCCTGTTCCGCCGAGAGATCTTTAGCGGCACTTTCGCGCATTCTTTGAATATCGAGTTCGGCTTGGGCGGCGATGTCGGCGGTGACAGCTTTAGCTCTAGATCGAGAGTTATCGATAATTTTTTCCGCCTCTTGTTTTGCCAGGGCGAGTTTTTTCTGTTCTTCGGCGAGGGCGGTAGCGGCAATATTTTTCCGGTTTTCAGCTTCAGCCAAAGCTTCAGCAATCTTCGACTGACGTTCTCCGAGGATTTGTCCGAGAACTTTGCGGCCGTAGAAGATGACTAAACCGAGCAGAATTGAGAGGTTAAATAGGTTAGTTCCTAAGATATCGGTGTTGATGCCGAATCCCTCTGCTGCCGCTTCCTTCGCCTCCGTGGCTAATAATAAAACTGTGTCGATGATCATGATTATTGAGGGCGGGGAGTAGGTTATGCAGTTATCAGTTATCAGAGGTAAGTTATCAGTCTTCTAACTTCTGACGACTGACTTCTATCTTTTCACTGATCACTGTTATTAACCAAGGGCTGGGGTTTAGCGAACGAGTTCGGGGCCGAGGAGTTTTTCGAGAATTTGACGGGAAAGAGAGGCTACTTGTCCTTCTAGAGAACGAAAGGCTTCTTCTTTCTGTTGGGCAATTTCGGCGGCGACGGCTTCTTTACGAGCGATCGCTTCTTTTTGGGCTGCGGCAACTCTTTCGCTGGCTAGTTTTTGGGCCTCGGCTTGCGCTTGGGCGATAATCTCTTGGGATTGTTTACGAGCCGAACTTAATTGCAATTCGTACTGTTGTACCAGTGCTTCGGTTTTGGCTAGTTGTTCTTTGGCTCCGCTTTCTGTTTGCCGAATATACTCCGCCCGTTCATCTAAAACTTTACTGAGGGGTTTATAAAAAACGGCGTTCAGGATCACTGCCAAAAGAATAAATTGTAGTGCCATCACTGGCAGGGTGGCATCGAAATCAAACATTGATTTATTCCTGATAAATAGAAGCTATAGGCAGGTTCAAAAAATGAAGACGATCCCCCTGCTTTAACAATAAACAGTCAGGGGGGATCAGCAAAATTCCCTTAACTAGCTATCAGCCTTCCGTCCCAAAAACCAGACTTTTTAGTTGGCTCCTTTGGCGTTTTTTTAGAGTTTTGAAAACTCTCCCGCCAAGCTGCGGACTGGGGGCTGATAGCCCACTGCTTTTTTAATTAGGCGAAGGGGTTAGCGAACAGTAAAACGAGAGCGATAACCAAGCCGTAGATGGTTAAGGATTCCATGAATGCCAAGCTGAGGAGAAGGGTACCACGAATTCTTCCTTCAGCTTCGGGTTGACGGGCGATACCGGAAACAGCTTCTCCAGAAGCGGTACCTTGACCAACGCCGGGGCCGATAGCGGCTAAACCAACGGCGAGGGCGGCGGCGATAACGGAAGCGGCAGCTACTGTGGGGTTCATGGTGATTTTTTCCTCTATTTACTAATCAATTTCAATCTGTTGTTTACAGAGCGCGTTCTCAGCCGTAAAAAATGGCTGGTTTTCTGCTCAAAACTCCCGAAAGAGTTTTTGGGAAAGAACGATCTGGGAATTCAGTTGCTCATCCTGAATTCGACCAATAATTTCTTAGTTATTATCCTATTATTTGGACACTTTTCCCTAAGAAATTTTTCTTTTTTTGTCCCTCGCTTTTAAGCGTGTTCTTCTTCGTGTTCCGATTCCAGGGCCTCATGGATATAGGCCCCGGCAAGGGTGGCGAAGACAAGGGCCTGAATAGCGCTGGTAAATAAACCGAGAGCCATCAGGGGTAGGGGTACGACTAGGGGGACAAGGAAGACTAATACGGCCACTACCAACTCGTCCGCGAGGATGTTTCCGAAAAGACGGAAGCTGAGGGAGAGGGGTTTGGTAAAGTCTTCTAAAATTTTGATCGGTAATAGCACGGGAATCGGCTCTAGGTAGTGAGCAAAGTAACCGAGTCCTTTTTTACTGATGCCCGCGTAGAAGTAAGCGAGGGAAGTCAGTAGGGCTAACGCCACCGTGGTATTGATGTCGTTAGTGGGGGCGGCTAATTCTCCTTCGGGCAGTTCGATTAACTTCCAAGGAATCAATGCCCCTAACCAGTTAGAAACGAAAATAAATAAAAATAGGGTGCCGATGAAGGGCAACCAGGGTCGATATTCCTTTTCTCCTAGCTGGTTTTTGGCTAAATCGCGCAGAAATTCCAGAACGTACTCCATCAGGTTTTGAATACCGCTAGGAACTTTCTGGATCTTGCGGGTAGCGGCGATCGAGGCGATGATTAAGATAGCGAAGACGATCCAGGAGACCGCGATCACTTGCCCGTGAATTTTTAGTCCGCCGATGTGCCAGTACCAGTGTTGTCCCACTTCCAGGGAAGCGAGGCTATAAAAATTAAGCACACTTAAACTGTCTAACATTTCCACCTTGGAGAGATTCGGGTTCGCAAATCAGGGTTATTTTAACGGTCAAAGGGTTTAGGAATCGGCTTTCTGCTCCAACTTGAAGATGGTTTGCAGAGTATAGACGATGATCGCCCCTTTATAGGTCAAAAAACCCAAAAAAACTGGCACTATGTGCAGTTCTTGCCAACGACTGGCGATGATGATTAATCCAGCGAATAGGGCTAATCCTTTTTTGCCCACCCGATTTTTCGTTACCCCCAATTTTTCCACTTCCCCGGCCAGGAGTTTTAGGTAAACAACTCCCACCATTGCCCCTAATAGGTAATTAAGGGCGGTATTGAGGGAATAAAACCACCACACGGGAATAAAGATCAGACCGCTTAAGATCAGGGTGGTGATCAATAAAGTGTTTTGTAGTTGATAGTATTCCCGCATCGGATCTGACGGCGGGTTGGTTTCTGGGGTTGGGGGAGATTCGATCGATGGATCAGACAAGGTACACCTAAATCAGCGATAGACTAATCTCAATATCTAGATTGCTTTCCGAGCTATGACGCTCAGGTGAGCCACAAGACATATTATCACGGCAGTGGCAACAATTATTAAGCAATTGTAAATGGCCATGATTCCCCCCGCTCTCAGCCGTCATCAGCTTTTTTCTCCCCCCTCCCCTGCTCCCTTCTCCCCACTTCCCCAACTCCGGCGCTCCCTCTTGCTTGTTCCCTAAAACCAGAGACTTCGTACCTCACTATTAAGATAACTGCTAAACTAAGTGATCCTGCCAATGGTTAATAAAAAGCAGTTGGTTGGGAAAAGGTAAGGTTCACTATTTTTTTCTATCTTGATTTTTAAACTCAATACCCATAAGAAAAAAGTTTTTGTGTGCTTCTCTCTGACAACAATCTCTAGGCAAAAAGCCCGATATTTTTTAAAAAAGCTGATAACTGATAACCGATTCTGTCTCCCGATACAAACTAACTGGGAACAATATTTAAGAAAGCATCGAAGTCTTTTAATGCTTCTTGGAATTGAGTAGCGGCAAGACTAGCATCTTTTTCTTTGGCTGCCGCATCGATACGTTCAAAGTGAACGAAAAGATTTTTCGCTAACTGCTTGGCTTTTTCTTGGTCTTTGGGCAGTAAATTACGGGATAATCCTACCATTTCCTGACGCAATTGCCCCAAGGGACCGTGGATATAGGTGCGAGTATCTACCCAATTTTTGTCAGCGATGAGGTCTTGCAAAACGCTCATTTTTTGGCGAAATCCTTCTATGGGTTGGATGTAAACCTGTAACTGTTCGATTTTTTGGGGACTGTAAACGCTGGGGATAGTTGCTTGCGGACCACTGCAGCTAACCAGCAGGGTAGTAACTAGGACTAAAACTAGGGAAATAATCGAGCGAAGACGTGGCATTGGTTTATATGTACTATTTAACAAGCTATTGACGTTCTCTCCCTTAACCAGTCAAGGTATCGGAACGATTTTTACTTTATCAGAATTTTGGGTTTAAAACCTCGCCCCTTTTAGGGCATCCATTGGTCACATCTTTGATTAACAAAAAGAGAAGAAACTTAAAAAAGGCGGAAACGATTGAGAGGTATAGTTTTGAAAGAAGGAGTGTATTGAGATGTCAGGAAAAAAATGGAGAAATGGGCAGCCCAAGAATTACAGTATGCAGAACTAGGGGACACCAGAAGAAATAAAAGATTAACAGTATTGTGGAAAACTTGGCCAGGCAACCAGGGATGAGTGTTACCTTGACGTTTGGATTTATCATGATCAGTAGAACTCTTCTTGATGGTATGGTGAGAACGATAACTAGGACAAGGGAATAGAGTCGGACTAGAAGGATGATTTTGTTCTGTGAGCGACTGGTGCTTGAATAAGCTTTTCACGAGCCACAAAAAGATATTTATCAGAAAAGTTATCATTAAGTTAGAGGTTTTAAGGCTGTTTCGGATAAATTATTTTTATTAATAAGTATTATACACACTTCATACAGGGCAGCAATATGGCTTACCACCACTGTGGAATCACGACCCCATTTTGGAGTAATAGTATTTATGAGAGTTTAAGAGAGAATTTAGAACAGTTTAAGGGTAAAATTAGGGAAATAAAAGGGTAAAACTGGCTTTAGCTCCCCGTCCAATCTACTATTGATAATCTGGGTACTAAACTGAAATCTCTTTGATTACGAGTAACGACTGTAGCATTAAGTGATAATGCAATAGCAGCTATTCGCAAATCTTTTTGTAGGCGATTTTTTCGCAGAGGCGGATTCTCTTTAAGTAATTGTTTGAGAAAATTATCTGCTTGGTTTGTAAAGTCTAGAATCTCAATTGTTTGCAGATATTTGACGGTTATTGAAAGTTTTGAGTAGAGTTGGGGCAGATTATTGATAGCCCAAGGATCGTTAATTTTACCCATCCAACCGTTGAAAAGTTTCTGAACAGTAATGATTGTAACGGAAATGGAGTGACGGGACGCATTAGCAATAACTTGGGGATGATTGCGAAGAATTAGGGAAATATGGTCAGTATCGAGAATATATTGAGACACAAATCTTTATCCTCTACAGATAATATGAGGGATCTACTTCACTGTCATCATCTAAAGTACGTTCTGCTTGAAGTGTATCCATGATTTCTTGAAAATCTGCGTCATTTTCAAAGATACCTGCAAATTCTCGCCAATTGGGTGAGGGGTTATCTAGGGGTGTTGTCCATGATATCGTTTCAATTTGGCTAATTTGTTCGATAAAGGTTGTTTGTAGTTGGGAAATGGCTTCTTCTTTGGTGGGTGCTTGGACTCGAAAATGAGGCAATTCAGCGATAGATACAGCATATTGACCATTTTTAAGGGTTTCTATCAGTATTTTTACCTTTAGATTAGCTGATGGTTGGGAGGGCGGGATATTGAGATTGATGACCATAGCATTTTGTTGATTTATCGAAAATTTGGGTTAAAACCCCGTCGTTTTACGACGGCTTTTCTTGATCTTTAATATAGCACTTAAGAACTTCCAGGGTTGCACCTCTCAGTTATCAGTTATCAGTTAT
>VYLB01000027.1_pt1 | contig 29773 bp, 26 predicted proteins | sample 5114431 | NCBI WGS metagenome assembly VYLB01 (sample SAMN12291786, study PRJNA351875) | freshwater metagenome | isolation source: freshwater lake | place: USA: Michigan, Gull Lake | collected 2013-08-08
CCTACGCCGCAACCAGCGCGAACAAAGCGCCCGTCATACCCGTCACGCTGCTCGACGAAGGGGGTCCCTTTTGCACGCCGATAGGGGGTCCTTTTTGGACGCCGATTGACAATCACATTTGGAATGAAGCAGTCCGGAACAAGCGAAAACATGCTTGAGAACCTCAAAATATTCTATGCGCGGGGTGATGACTGGAAGGCTGCGGATAACGAAATCCGGAGGATGAGGAGCCAGGCGACGCAAACTAGCCTTCCTGCTTTGGACCAGCTTCAGGCGGCTGCTAATTACGAGGTGGCATTCCAATATGCTCTTTGGGACCATAACCCAGTTGGCGCGCTCGAAGCAGCAAAGAAGATACTCGGTATTCTTCAAGACGATGGATTGAAGGGGTATAGGGGGCTTTGGAATTACTTTGCAGGTGACACCGCTGCGCTCGTTGCTGAATTAGGCATCAGTGATATGAGCGGTGTTGCAAAGGAATACTACCATATTGCCGCGAAGACTATTCCGGCGGTTCACTGGTTTTGGGAGCTGGCAGACCGACGCGATGGCCGTGCCCTTGAGGACACTCGCCGGGGTGTTTCTGCAGCACCACTTATTGAGCGCTTGGAGCGGCAATTCGCGGAGTTGGGCACTCGCCATGATGACAAGTTCGTCAAGGTCGAGAGGGTCATTCTAGAAGGCATTGAACAAGACGAATATAAAAAATTTGAGAATGCTCAAAAGGAGCTGGGCAAGCTGCTAGGTTTTGATGCGGGCAACGTAGAAACGGTAGCTGCACCTGATGGGTGGTGGATAGCGGATCACACGTTCGCAATCGTGTTTGAGGACTATACCCAAGCCGAGGATAAAACGGAGCTTGGCGTAAACAAAGCACGACAGGTGGCTAGTCACCCTATTTGGCTTAAGACCAAATTCAATCTGCCGGACTCAGCCATGATTATTCCTGTTCTCGTGAGTAACATAAAAGGCGCTGAGCAAGATGCGGCAATGCATTTGCAAGACGTAGCCTTCTGGAAGACTGATGAGTTCCGTGTCTGGGCTCGCAATGCGCTGTCCGTCATCCGAAACCTACGAACAAAGTATCCGGGTCCTGGCGATCTCTTTTGGAGAGAGGAGGCCATGGAAGCTTACGCGACGAACGGTATGGATCCGGCTTCTCTGCGTCAGCGGCTTATACCTCTTCGCTGTGCGGCGACCTTCTGAAGCGGCAAGATGTGTCGTCGGCTTTTCGGGCTGGCGACACACACGCGTGCGATTGAAAGGCGGATACTTAGAAGGCAATCGTCGGCCCGGAGAGGCGTGAGTAGCGAATTAGCGGGCAAGGAAGAAAAATACAAATGAGCAGCCTTCGGTCAGTCGATCTCAGTCTAATTGATGAGGTGTTCCGCGGTGATAGTGGCAAAGGGTGGGTGCTAGATTTCTCAAACCGTACCTTCTCAGACTTCTTTGCGAGAGAGCTAAGTGTCGACATCGATGCACCTCAGTATGCAAAGGACGGCGACTCCAAAGGAAAAAGGTTCCGCTGTTTTCTTGGGCAGGTTGATGACAAGACCGCTGCCGAGACCCTTCGAGCTTTTTGGGAGCAACGCGAGGCGTTGCGAGGCATCGGCATTCCGGACCCTATGTGTAGCGGCTCGCAAACATAGCGGCGTCTGCTCGCCATCGGAGCGATTTTGTGCTCGCGCTCTCTGCCACTGGCGGGCGGCATTGTGCTCGAATTAGTTGCCAGCGTGCTCGCCATCATCCGGCGCTGCTCGCAATCGGAGATGGCTGCTCACATTATCCGCTCCGGGCGAATGCCAAAAGCGGGTTCATTTCACGGGCGGGATCGTCCCATTTCTCCGTCTCCAACCCGCCATTTCGGGAATGAGCAATCGAGAACATGTTTTGGGAAAACGGCTATTCCCCTGCCGTCCAGCACGCTTTGCGACAGTCAGCCGTCCCGGCCATCCTTCGTTTGTGGGAAAGGTACGACTTAGATTGACGATGCAGTAATGTAGGTCCCGATCGCGATCACCACGGCGGCAAATCCGCGTTCGAGCAGCCCTATACGGGTGCAGAGAATCTTGCCCAGCGAGATCGTCCCATCACAGCCAAACGCTGATCGCAAAACAGGTCGCCAATCCGACCACAATATTCATCGGCAATCCAATTTTCACGAAATCGGAGAAGCGGTAATCCGCAGCAGCATAGACCATGGTGTTGGTCTGATACCCGACCGGTGTGGCGAAGCTGGCGGATGCGGCGAACATGACCGCAACGATTAATGCACGGGGGTCTTGCCCTGTGGCTTGCGCCAGCCCGATTGCTACCGGGGTCATGATGACCGCGACTGCGTTGTTCGTCACTGTCTCGGTCAGCGCCGAAGTCAGAAAATAGAGGATGAGGATCAACCCCAGCGGTGACAGCGTGGCCAGCCATGGCGAGATTGCGCTGACGATCAGATCTATCGTCCCGATCGCCTCCAACGCGCTGCCGATACCAAGCATTGCGAAGATCAGCACCAGCACGCTGCCGTCGATCGATCGCCACGCTTCCTCGGCATCGACGCAGCGCGTGACAAGGACAATACCGACGCCGACCATCGCCAGCAGCGCGACTGGCAGAACGCCTAGCGCCGCTAGCACGACGACGCCGGCCAGCGTCCCGATCGCGATCGGCGCACGGTGCCGGCGGAAGCGGCGGATATGACTTGTATCCTCCGCGATCAGGTTGGTGTTCGCGCGCAGTTCGGTAATGGCGGCATCGTTTGCCGCGACCAGCAGGCTGTCGGCCGCGCGCAACCGGACACTGCCAAGATCAGGGCCGGGCAAGTGCCGCGCCCGCCCGATCCCTAGGACGCGCGCGGGCAGGTTCGACAGTAAGGGAATGTCGCGCAGCTCACGGCCGAGCGCAGGGTGGGTCGGGCTGATCGTCAGGCCGATCAGTTGCACGTCGTCGCTGCGCGCACTGGCGGCAAGGCGGATCGGGCGACCGACATTCTGCAACCCGACCAGATAGCCTTCGCTACGCGCCAGGTCGTCTAGCTCATCGGCGGTCGCACTGACGATCAACCGGTCGGTGGCATTGATCGTCAGCTCGAGCGACGGATTCCGGTCGACGCGTGTCCCCCGGCGGACCGCGATCAAGCGAACTGCATCACGCCGCAGGAAGGGCAGGTCGGTGATGCGAACAGATTTGCCCAGCACTTCGGGTAACAGCGCAATCTCGGTAAGATAGGGCAATTGATGTCGGTCGGCGATGGCATTGTCGGGGCGCGAGGGCAGCAGCTTCGGTCCGAGCAGCAGCATGGTCGCAACCCCCGCTGCCATCGTCACCAGCCCGACGAGCGTGATGTCGAAGATGCCGAACCCCGGTTGCCCGTTCGCGCGTGCAACGCCGTCGACGAGCAGGTTGGTCGATGTTCCGACCAGTGTCAGCGTTCCGCCAAGGATCGAGAGATAGGACAGCGGGATCAGCAGCCGCGTGGCAGGTATCCCCACTGATCGCGCGAGCCGGCGTACCAGCGGGATCAGCACCATCACGACGGGCGTATTGTTAATGAACGCCGGCGCGATCGCGGCGCCCGTCAGCATTTCTGCAACCGTGCGCCGAGGTGCCTTACCCGCTCGCCGGACGATCAGACTGGCCAGCGCCTCGATCGTGCCGGTACGGACCAGCGCCCCCGACAGGATGAAGAAGGCTGCGATGGTGATCAGCGCGGAATTGGCGAAGGCGGCGGTGACGAGCGGCGGGGTGAGCCAGCCCAGCGCGATCATCAGCGCTGCCCCGGCGACAGCGATGGTGACCGGCGGGAAGCGTTCGAGCGCGAACGCGACGAATAAAGCGACGATGACTACCAGCCCCAATATCGGGCGATGCGCGGCTATGAGCGCCAGCAGGTGGGTCACCGGCGCGGCGTCGCATCGGCGGACGTGGCGGGAATGACTTCGAGGATGATGTCGCCCGCCTCCAGTCGCTCGACCTCGGCTTCCCAGAAACCGTACATGGCATCGCCGCGATAGACGCGGTGTCCGAGGCCGGTCGTTATCGCGCGCAACGCAATGCCGACCTCCGCATCGGTGACCGCCCGTTCGCGGAGCGCGACGCGACCATGGGTCGCCGCGAGATCGGCCATATAGTCGGCAAGATGCGCGCCATGCGTCGATCCGGCAAGCAGCAGCCCGGCGAAACTCGCCGGATTGATGACGGTGTCGGCCCCGGCTTGGCGTGCAATCGCTTCGTTATCCTGCGACCGGATCACCACGCTGATCGGTAGCGTGGGTGCAATCCGGCGTGCGGTGAGGACGATCAGAATAGATGTATCATCGCGACCGGCTGCCACGATCATGGCGCTGGCGGTGGCGACGCGGACGGCCTGCAAGGCGGCATCGCGCGTGGCGTTACCCTCCATGACGGCAACGTCGAGCGCCTCCGCACTGCGCAGCGCGGCAGGGTTCTCGTCGATGACGACGATCGTATCGGGATGGGCACCGCGACGGATCAGCTCGCTTGCTGCTTCCGATCCGCTGTTGCCGAAGCCTGCGATGACGACATGGTCGCGAAGCTGCTTCTGGATCACTGACATGCGCCACCGTTCCCAGACACGTTTGAGCAGGAAATCATATGCGGTTCCCAGAAAGATCAGCCATACGAATAGCCGGATCGGCGTGACGACGAAGGTATCGAACAGGCGCGCCTGCTGCGTGACCGGCACGATGTCGCCATAACCGACCGTCGTGACGGTAATCATGGTGAAGTACAGGATGTCGGCGAAGGTGACCGGCGCACCCGACGACTGGCGCAGGCCGTCGCGATCGAACCAGTGAACCGCCAGCGCGATGCCGATCAGCGCGAATGCCAGCAAAGCCCGCCACGACAGGGCCAACCAGACCGGCGTCCGGCTGCGCCGGTACAGGTGATAGTGTGGCGTCGCGTCGCTTCCGTCCATGGCCGACCAGGAATCAGGTATTGGCGGTCGAGGCGGGATTGTCGCGCTTAGGCGCCTCAAACGTTGCCCAGTCGCCCTCCCCGCCCGGACGGGGCGGCGCTCCGGCGATGCTGTCAGGTTCGCTGATCGCACCGACGCGAACGCGATGGAGATGGACCTTGGCGATCATGTTGGCCGAGATCGGCGCGGTGATGAAGAGGAACAGCGAGATCAGTAGTTCGTGCGCGGTCCAGATCCCGAGCCGCGCCTGAAAATACACGACCGAGGCGAGGAGCAGCGCGCCGAGGCCCAGCGTCGTCGCCTTGGTAGGGCCGTGCAGGCGCTCCATCGTCGAGGGCAGGCGGACCAGCCCCCAGCTGCCGATCAGCGCGAAGCCGGCGCCGAGCAGCAGCAGGACAACAATGGAAATGTCGGCGATAACACTCATTCGACGATATCCCCGCGCAGGATGAACTTGCAGTATGCGATGGTGCTGACGAACCCTACCATCGCCAGCAGCAGCGCCGCTTCGAAATAGGTATCGTTGCCGCCGATCATGCCGATCAGCACGATCAGCGCGATGGCGTTGATGACCATAGTGTCGAGTGCGACGATCCGGTCGCCAAGGGCCGGTCCGTGCAGCAATCGCCATCCGTTGAGCAGCAGCGCGAGCGCGATACAGCCTGCAGCGATGTGGAGTGCGATCCCGATCATGCGAATACCCGTTGTAACCGCGCCTCGTAGCGCTTCTTGATCCGCGCGATTTCCGCCGCTTCGTCATCGACGTCGAGCGCGTGCACGAGCAGGAACCGACCATCGGCCGAGACATCCGACGATACCGTGCCCGGCGTCAGGCTGATCGTGCCGGCCAGCATCGTGATCGCCTCCGGCGTGGTCAGGTCGATGGGAATGACCAGCCAGCGGGCGCGAAGGTCGCGGTTACGGCGAAACAGGATCAGCCACGCCACCTGGAAATTGGCGACCAGAATGTCGAACAGCACGATCACCAGATAACCGACAAGGGCGCGACCGAAGCGCATCCGCGGTCGGTCGGGCCAGAAGGGCTGCGTGAACTTCGGCAGGATCAGCGCAAACACGCCGCCCAGCACGATACCGCCGACGGTGATGCTGTTGGCCATCAGCAGCCAAACGATCAGCAGCATTGCTGACAGCGCGGGATGCGGCAACAGGCGGTTCATCCCGCGCGCCCCAGCACGGCGGTGATATAGCGATCGGGGGCCATTACCTGTCGCGCGGTCGCCCGGGTCTGCGCGGTCACCCACCCGGCGGCAACGGTCAGCACCGCCAGCAACATCAGCAGCGTGAGCGGCGCGGTGAAATCTGCGCGCGACCGTGCAGGCGCAGCGATGACATCGGTGCCGGGCGGTGCCGCCTTCCAGAACAGGGTCGATCCGCTACGCGAGAAACCGATCACGCCGATCAGCGTCGAGCCAAGGATGGTGGTCCAGATCGCACCCCACCACGCGACGGCGAAGCTCGCGTCGAGAATCAGCAGCTTGCCGACGAATCCTGCCAGTGGTGGCAGGCCGACCGCAGCGACGGCAGCGACCAGATAGAGCAGGCCCGTCACATCCTGTCCGGCGAAGCGTGGGCTGGGCGCGATTGCGTCGGCATATTGCCCTCGGCGACGTATCGTCGCGTCGGCAACAAGGAACAGCGCGGCACCGGCCAGCGTCGCCTGTACCAGATAATAGAGGGCGGCGGCCAAGGTCGCCTCCCGCCAGGTCGCGACTGCCATCAACAGCGTGCCGGTCGAGGCCAGCACGGCATAGGCCGCCTGCTCACGCATTCCTCGGGCCACTAGTACGCCGACGAAGCCAAGCACCGCGCCCAGCATCGCGGCGGGCAGCAAATAAGGCGCGGGCACCCATGCTGCCGAGCCGGCCTGGCCGCCGAAAATCAGCGGCACGGTGCGGATCATCGCATATACGCCGACCTTGGTCATGATCGCGAACAGCGCGGCTACCACCGGCATCGTCGCGGCATAGGTGCGCGGCATCCACAGGTGGATCGGCACCACCGCCGCCTTTAGCGCGAACACCGCCATCAGGAGCAGTCCGGCGACACGCAGCAACCCCTGATCCTCCGCGGGGAGGTTCGCGACCCGGACGGCCAGATCGGCCATGTTCAGCGTCGATGTCAGGCCATACAGCAGCCCCAGCGCGATCAGGAACAGCGCCGAGCCGGCAATGTTGATCACGACATAGGCAATCCCCGCCTTCAGTCTGAGCGCGCCCTGCCCGTGCAGCATCAGGCCATAGGAGGCGATCAGCAGCACTTCGAAGAACACGAACAGATTGAAGAGGTCACCGGTCAGGAACGCGCCGTTCAACCCCAATAGCTGGAAATGGAACATTGGGTGGAAATGCCAGCCCTTGCGATCCGCACCGGTGACGATCGCATGTAGCAGCACCACCAACGCCAGCACCGCCGCCAGCACCAGCATCGTCGCGGCGAGCCGGTCGACTACCAGCACGATCCCGAACGGTGCGACCCATGCGCCCAGCGCATAGCTACGGATCGCATCGTCCTGCGCGATGCCGAACAGCGCGCACGCGGCGGCCAGCATCGCGACACAGCCGCCGAGCGACAGGATCAGGCTGAACACCCGGCGACGGCGCATCACCAGCATCGTGACCGGCGCAACGATGGCGGGGATGACGACCGGTGCGACCGACAGATGATCGATCAGCGTCATGCCGCATCCTTCCCAACCGGATCGGGATCGCCGTCGACCTGATCCGACCCGCTTTCGAGAAAGCTGCGCAGGCTGAGGATGACGGTCAGCGCGGTCATGCCGAAGGTGATGACGATTGCGGTCAGTACCAGCGCCTGCGGCAGCGGGTCGGCATGTTGCACGACATCCTTCGCATAGAGCGGCGGCCGGTCGACGATCAGTCGCCCGATCGCGAACAGGAACAGATTGACAGCATAGGACAGCAGCGTGAGGCCGAGCACGACCTGAAACGTCCGCCCGCGAAGCGCCAGATAGATGCCGCCCGCGACCAGCACGGCGATGGTGGACGCGACGAGGAACTCAAGGCTCATGCCTGCTCCTCCGCTTCGGCCTTGGCGGCGCGCTGGGCGACCTGGGCGAGCTGGGCCAAAGCCATCAGCACTGCCCCTACCACGACGCAGGCGACGCCCAGGTCAAACGCCATCGCGGTGGCCAGCTCGAACTCACCGATCAGCGGCAGATGGAAATAACCAAAGCTGCTCGACAGGAACGGCGCGCCGAATGGCAGCGACCCAAGGCCGGTGGCAGCCGCGATCAGCACGCCAGCGCCGATCAGCGCATGTTCGCCGAACTTGCGCCGCTCGTCGGTCCAGTCGAACCCGGACGCCAGATATTGCAGCAGGATCGCGATCGAGAACACGAGCGCGGCGATGAACCCGCCCCCTGGCTGATTATGACCGCGCAGGAAGATGTAGCTGCCGACCAGCAGCGCCAGCGGCAGCAGCAGGCGCGTTGCCATCACGAACATCATCGGATGCCGTTCGGGTGAGTGCCGGTCGTTCGATCGCCATTCCCGCAGTCGTCGTCCGGCGACCCCCCGTGCGGCGGGTTCGAGCAGCGCGTAGATGGCAAGCCCGGCGATGCCGAGCACGATGATCTCGCCCAGCGTATCGAACGCACGGAAATCGACCAGCGTCACATTGACGACGTTGGTGCCGCCTCCGCCCGAATAGCTGTTGTCCCAGTGGAAGCGCGATATGCCCTCGCGCTCCGGCCGGGTCATTATCGCCCAGGCCAACCATCCGACGCCCAAACCCCCCGCCACTGCAATGGCCGCGTCGCGCAGTCGGCGGGGCAGAGCCGACAGGCGCGGCGGATTGCCCGGCAACAAGTGCAGCGCCAGCAGCATCAGCAGGATCGTGACGACCTCCACCGAAATCTGGGTCAACGCAAGGTCGGGCGCGGACAGGTGGATGAAGGCCAGCGCCATGACGAGGCCGATGACGCTGATGAAGATCAACGCCAGATAGCGTCGGCGATCGACCGTGACGACGGCGATGGTGGCGGCAACCAGCGCGAACCAGGCAACCACGGCGACGGGGGATGCCGGGGTCGTCGGGCGCGTACCAGCGTAAATACCGTTCCGCAGTGCCGCCTCGATCCCGAACGCCAGCGCAACCGCAAACAGCATCAGGAGATACCGTTGCAGCGACGCGACATGGATCACGCCCAACAGACGGCGCAGCGCTGCGACGGTCTGTGCCATCGTGGCATCGAACAAGCGCTTGGCATCGGGTGACGGCAGCCGGGTCACCAGCGCCGCGACCGATCGGTAGCGGCTCAGCAGCACGACTGCGACCGCGACAGCGCCAAGGCTCATGAGCAGCGCCGGATTGATGCCGTGCCACAACGCCAGATGCAGTTCGGGGGTCGTGCCACCGGTCACTGCGGCGGCAACCGCCGCGACCAGCGGCCCCGCCAGCGTCATGGGCAGCAACCCCAAGGCCAGCGCCAATAGGCCGAGCAGCGCAGGCGGGCCGAGCAGCAGCGTGCCCGGATCATGGGGAGCCACCACGTCCCCTGTGCGGCGAGCGCCGAAATGTAGGGCGACGGCGTAGCGTATCGAATAGGCTGCCGACAGCAAGGCCGCGATGGTGGCGAGCACGGGCACGAGCAGTGCCTGTCCGCCCAACAACGTGTGCGTGGCCTCCTCCAGCATCATTTCCTTGGAAATGAACCCGCCGAGCGGGGGCAGACCCGCCATTGCGGCCGCCGCCAGTACGCCGAGCGTTGCAGTCAGCGGCATGATGGCAGCAAGCCCACCTAGCCGGCGGATATCGCGCGTACCGGTTTCATGGTCGACGATCCCGGCGTGCATGAACAGAGCCGCCTTGAACGCGGCGTGGTTCAGGACGTGGAACACCGCCGCGCTCACCGCCGCGACGGTGCCGAAGCCCAGTAGCATCACCATCAGCCCGAGCTGGCTGATCGTCGAATAGGCAAGGATCGCCTTCAGGTCATGGCGGAACAGCGCGACGCCCGCCCCGAACAGCATCGTCGCCAGCCCAACGGTCGTCACGATACCGAACCACAGATCGGTTCCGGCCAGCACCGGCCACAGCCGCGCGAGCAGGAACACGCCTGCCTTCACCATCGTCGCCGAATGAAGATAGGCGCTGACCGGCGTCGGTGCGGCCATCGCGTGCGGGAGCCAGAAGTGAAACGGGAACTGCGCCGATTTCGTGAACGAGCCGGCGAGGATCAGGAGCAGGATCGCAGGGTATAGGGGCGAGGCCTGGACCAGATCACCGCGCGACAGGATGGCTGCCAGGTCATAGCTGCCGGCAACCTTGCCCAGCAGCACCATCCCCGCGATCAGGGCAAGGCCCCCGCCACCGGTGATGGTCAGCGCCATGCGTGCGCCCTGCCGCGCTTCCGCCTTGTCGCGCCAGAAGCCGATCAACAGGAACGAGGCAAGGCTGGTCATCTCCCAGAATACCAGCATCAGCAGTACGTTGCGCGATAGGGCGATGCCGACCATCGCTCCTTGGAACAGCATCAGGAACGACAGGAAGCGCGCAGTCGGCTCGGTCGGTTTCAGGTATCCCTGCGCATAGATAACGACCAGCAGTCCGATGCCCAGGATCAGGCCGGCGAACAGCAAAGCCAGCGGGTCAAGCCACAACGCGAAGTCGAGGCCCAGCGCCGGAATCCACGCGATCGTCGTCATTAGCGGACGCCCTGACAGCGCAACTCCTGCCTGCGAGAGCAAGATCACCAGCCCGGCCACGCTGGCCGTCGCAGCAATCAGCATATGGGTGCGGCGAGATGCGCAACGTGCCGCCATCAGAGCGACAACAGCAAGGAAGGGCAAACAGAGGAGGGTCAGCAAGGTCATGGCTGCATCGCCTCGGGCAGCACAGATCGGATTGGGATCATGCCGGCGGCACCAACAGTGAGAGTGAGGCAAAAAGGGGGCTGATCGGGCAAGCCGATACTCCAGGCATAAGGGTTCGTCGTTGGCGGCCCGACCAACGTAAAGAACCTGCCTGCTCCAAATGTAGCGGACACCCAGATGCATTCATTGCATTGCCTCGGACCGATTACAACCGGGATACTATGAAATCCGGCTTTGCGTCATCTACCGTCCGGGCGGTGGCGGGTCGTCGAAAATCAATTCGAGATTGTCGGCTTCAAATCCGCCCTTGGGGCGCTCGACGAGGGTGAAGCGCCAGCGCTGTCCGCGTCGTTGCTCGGTAAAGCCGGCGCGCTCGGCCGCTCGGACGTGGACGAAGACTTTGGGCTGTTTGTCGTCACGCGAGATGAAGCCCCAGGCTCCGCCACGGTCGAGATATTTGATCGTTCCGGTCGGCATGATGCCTTCCTTCCGAGCTTAGCCCTCCTTGGCGCAGGCGAGGCACATCGCCGTCGCGGCCGTATGATCGAGGCGCCTGGCCTCAATTTCTTCGCCACAGCGCGCACACCAGCCATAGTCGCCGCTGTCGATCCGCATCAGCGCAGCATCGATGCGGCTTCGTTCGGCCTGGCGATGCCGCTGCGCCGCCAGAGCCATCGCCTGTACCTGCATGGCGTCGATCCGCGACAGGCGGCCGACGCTTTCCTGATCGAGCGCGACCGGGGCGCGTGTTTCCTCGGCCGCTGCATCGTCAGCGACGAGCTGATCGCGAAGCGCCAGCAGTTGCCGACGCGGCGCATCGAGGATCGCTGCGTCCCCGGCCATGTCAGCGCACCAGCAATACTGGCGCGCGGACGGTGCGGATCATCGTCGTCGTCGTACTGCCGACGATCAGGGTGCGAAGCGGCGAGTGTCCATAGGCACCCATCACCAGCATCGCGCCGGGATGCGCCGCCATATGGTCGCCGATCACCGCTTCGACCTTGCCGTCACGCAGGACGGGTTCGGAACAGGCGGGCAGCGTGGCTGCCGCTGCGTCGAGCTGATCGCGATGCTTGCTATCATCCGGCCCCGCCATGACGAGGTGGACCGGCAAACCGCCGAACAACGGCGAGGTAGCGACGTGACGGACAGCACGGCAGGCGGCCGGGCTGTTGTCGAACGCGATCACCACCGCGCCAGGTGCCTTGGCTTCGCGCGAGGCGATCAGCACCGACTTGTCGCTGGCGCGCACGACCCGTTCGACCTTGGAGCCGATATGGTCGGTCGCGAACTCGCCTGACGCGCCGCGCTTGCCGATGGTGACCAATTCAGCATCGGCTTCACGCTCGACGATCGTCTCCACGATTCCGCCATGCAGATGCATGGACGCGACCGTGATGCCCTGCTCCTTCAGGCGGGCACCGCCTGCGTCCAGCAGGATGCGTCCTTCCTCGATAGCAAGACGCCCCGCCGCTTCCTCAATGCGGGTCAGCTCTTCCAGCAGCTCGCTTTTGACGCCTAGGCCGATCGCGCCGCTATGGTCGTTGCGCGATGCTACGGCATCCTTGCGCTGGACGACGTGTAGCAGCTCGACATCGGCACCGAGCCGGGTAGCGGCCCAGGCCGCCAGATCGACGACGCTGGTGGCGTAAGTGGATGCGTCGATGCAGGCCAATATGCGGTTCATAAGCCCTCTCCTTTAGTGGGCGCCGAGCGCTGCTTCGGCGCCTGGCTTGTCATGGACGGCGAAGCGATCGACCATCGTCGCGCTCGCCTGATTGAGGCCGATGACCTCGACATGGGTGCCTTCGCGGCGGAACTTGAGGATCGCCTTGTCGAGGCTCCCCACCGCCGAAATATCCCAGAAGTGCGCGGCGGTCAGGTCGATGACCACATTGTCCAGCACCTCCTTGAAGTCGAAGGCGTCTGCGAACCGTTCGGACGAGGCGAAGAACACCTGACCCGAGACACGATAGGTCCGCGTCCTGCCGTCCGCGCTCAGCTCGGTTGCCACGTCGAACAGGCGCTTGACCTTGCTGGCGAAGAACAGCCCAGACAGGATCACGCCTGCGACCACGCCCTGCGCCAGATCGTGCGTCGAGACGACGACCAGTACCGTCACCAACATGACGACGGACGACTGCCACGGATGGCTCTTGAGGTTCCTGATCGATCCCCATGAGAAAGTGCCGATCGACACCATGATCATCACCGCGACCAGCGCCGGCATCGGGATGCGGGCGACCAGCGGCCCCAGTACGACGATCAGGAACAGCAGGAACGCGCCCGACACGAAGGTCGAGAGGCGGGTCGAGCCGCCCGACTTCACGTTGATGACGGACTGTCCGATCATCGCGCAGCCACCCATCCCGCCGAAGAAGCCGGTCAGGAAATTGGCGATGCCCTGCCCCTTCATCTCGCGCCGCTTGTTCGAGGGCGTGTCGGTCAGATCATCGACGATCTGCGCGGTCATCATCGATTCCAGCAGGCCCACCGCCGCCATCGTCAGCGAGTAGGGGAAGATGATGCGCAGCGTCTCGAGCGTGAACGGCACCTGTGGAATGCCGAATGCCGGCAGCGACGAGGGCAGCTTGCCCATGTCGCCCACCGTGTTGACCTTGATGCCGGCATAGATCGAGACGATCGTGAGGATCACGATCGCAACCAGCGGCGACGGGATCGCCTTGGTCAGGCGCGGAAACAGATAGATGATCGCCAAACCCGCCGCGACCATCGCGTAGGTTTCCCATCCGACGTTTGTGAGCTGGGGAAGCTGCGCGATGAAGATGAGGATCGCGAGCGCATTGACGAAGCCGGTGATGACCGAGCGCGACACATATTGCATCAGCAGGTCGAGTTTCAGGAAACCGGCGACGCCCTGGATCAGCCCCATGAGGATGGTGGCGGCAAACAGGTACTGGACGCCGTGATCGCGGATCAGCGGCAGAACGAGAACGGCGATCGCCGCGGTTGCGGCCGAGATCATGCCGGGGCGACCGCCCACGAGCGAGATGATGACGGCGATGGAGAAGGAGGCAAACAGCCCGACGCTGGGATCGACGCCGGCAATGATCGAGAAGCCGATAGCCTCCGGGATCAGCGCGAGCGCGACAACGATACCCGCCAGCACGTCCGCGCGCGGGTTCGAGAGCCATTCGCGTCGAAGCGAAGTAGCAAATGTCATGTGGAAACCTGATCGCAATAGCGAGGGGCGCACGCCGTCAGACGCGGTCAATCAACGATGCTCGGAAGCGAGGCCCAAATTCGCTAAGGTTATCCCGGGGATAGGCGCCGGGCCGAGCCACCCGAATCAATCCGGGTCCGTCGAAGACCTCTAGATAAGCACTAATCGCACCATATCGCAACTGCGAACATCAGCAGCCTGCGTTCCCAAAACACCATCCCAAACGGGACGATCGCGGCCAGCACAGTTCAACTGGTTCGGCTGTAAACGTATATCTGTGCCCGTTCCGTGCGCTGCCCGCTATTCGCGAAAACCTTCTTTTCTGCCGTAGCGCTCGCGGCCACCGTCATCTTCTGGCTATGACCAATGAGTCCCGACCCTAACGAACCCCCTGTAGTCGAAAGCACGAAGTCCGCATTAGGCCGAGGTCGTCGCGGCATGGGTTAGCGGATATGCTGAAGTTTCAAGTTTTTTACCTTCACTTTTTTCCACTCACGATCGGCAGTGAGGGCAGGGACATCAAGCTGCACAGCGAGCGCGAGACATGATCGATCACCTAGTCCGCGGCCATATTGGCGCGTTTGGGCATGCAGAGCAGCGGAGGCATAGGCCGCTTCGGTATCGTGGGCGCGGACGTCTAGTCGAAGCTCGTCGAGCAATTCGCGGGTAGTCGGCTCGTCAAGGCCACTGAGGAGCAGCTCCTTGATGACCTCCTGAAGATTGACCGCTGATATTGCCGCGCGCCCGATGTGGGGGGCGACCTTGTCAGCACCGGGTTCATCTCGGACCAGCGCCAACACTGCGGATGCGTCAAGCACGACGGATACCATTATGCGTCTCGATCCAGTGCAGCTGACGGGTCCTCGCCGTGATCAGCGGCAGCTTCTGCCTTCCGGTCCTCCAGAAAGTTGTCGGTGGTGCGCTCATGCTTGGCATGCTTGCGATAAAGTGCCTGTGCGCGTGATACGCCATGGCCAATGGGGGACAGGCGCACCTGATCATCCTCCAGCGTCAGAATGATCTTCGTATCGCCGTGCAAACCCATCGCCTTCCGCACCGATGCTGGCAGAACCATGCGGCCATTGCCGGCAACGTTAATATCTATCGATTGCGATGCCATGTACGCATCCCTTCTAGCTGGTATCAATCTGAAATGTGCCACAAGATAGATCGTGACACAACTGGGCATTGGCAAGTCGCATCCGATGTGTCATCAAACATGTCAATGGGGCTATACCCGTATCGGACAACCAGTATGAAACGCTGGTAGCGTCTAATCAGGGTGGGTTGCAGGGATATTGAACAGTTGATCCGTTGGGTCTAGAAGCTGTTCGAACAGAATGAGGGTTCGATGGCGCTTTTTGGATATGCCCGTGTTTCTACGACGGATCAGGATCTCGGCATCCAGGTGGCGGCGTTACGGGCAGCGGGTTGTCAGACGATCCGGTCGGAGAAAAAGTCCGGCTCGGGCCGTGAAGCGCGAACCGAGCTACAAGTCCTGCTCGATTTCCTGCGCGAAGGCGACACCTTGGTCGTGACGCGGATCGATCGGCTCGCGCGGTCGATGAAGGACCTTCAGGACATCGTCCACGAGTTGAAGGGCAGGCGGGTAGCCTTGAAGGCGACAGAACAGCCGATCGATACCCGCACTGCCGCCGGTAAGGCCTTCCTCGATATGCTTGGCGTCTTTGCCGAGTTCGAGACGAACCTACGTAAAGAACGGCAGGCGGAGGGGATCGCGGCTGCGAAGGTGCGCGGCGTATATAAAGGCGGCAAACCGCGTATCGACCCGGAAGCGGTGCGCACGCGCGCCGCGCAGGGCATGCGTCCTGCGCATATAGCCCGCGAACTGGGCATTTCGCGAGGGACCGTCTATCGCTTTTTGCCTGCGGCGTCACCCGAACCAAACGGTGCCTTGCCATCGGAATCCGCTCTACTGCATAGCGCTGCTACCGATGCCGATCCGTCCTGAGCATGTTTTTCTATACCCTATCGATTGGCGGCATATCTCCGACTTCGTTCGGTTTGTCCGTGCCAAAGGGTGCTGCGAGCATTGCGGTCGGGGACATCTGAAGCGCGTCTTCCACATGGGCGACGGACGGTGGTGGGACGCGGAACGCCGGTATTGGCGGAACGGGCAGGGTAGGCGGGTTCGCCGACCGACCAACGACATTCTTCACGTGGGCAGGTGGACATCAGTAGTTCTGGCGTGCGCCCATCTCCATCATGATCCAAGTGACAGTCGCTTCGAAAAGCTGGCTGCGCTTTGCCAACGATGCCACATGATCCACGATGCGCCCGAGCATCGGCGACGTCGGTGGATGAATGCGCATTTTCGTCGGGCACTAGGCGACCTGTTCTACGGCCCCTATCCCGAACATGGCGCCGAATGGATTACGCCAACACCTGCCAGTATGCTCGATGATCCACGGCTACTCTATCTTCGGATCTGAACCGGAAGGCGCGCTGCGCTGAAGTTCAGGCGGTATGCTGGCAGGTTCGTGCTATTGAGTAGGTACGCGCTGGGGTCCTGATCATGCCGCTTCAGATCGCTGCCCATCTGCTGGAATGCCAGCAATTTGCAGGTGGCTGGTTGCCTGAACCAGAAACTCTTCGTTTGGCAGATCCCGGTGATCGATCCACCACTTCGCGTCGTAGATGCGCAGGCAAAGGTTGCAGTCGGCCTCGGTGGTTGTGTGCGAGGTCGCGGCCAGCAAGGCCAAGCGGCTAGGTGTTCAGTCCCGGCATCTGGTGGATCGGGTTGACGATGAACCGGTCTGGCTCTGACGTCCAGATCTTGGCGATGTATTCGTAGGGTGTGAGGCCGCTGAGCGTCTTGAGCCGGCGGGCAAAGTTGTAGGCGGCCATGAAGTCGGCGAGGTGCGTCCGAAGCTGGTCGTGGCTCTCGTAATGGAAGCGTTTGACGGTTGCCTCCTTGATGGTGCGGTTCATCCGTTCGACCTGACCGTTCGTCCACGGGTGGTTCGGCTTGGTGAGCCGGTGCTCGATGTCGTTTGCCTCGCAGATCATGTCGAAGCGCATCTGGCGCGACCAAGCGGTGTTCCGGTTGCGCGGCTGCTCGACGAACTGAATGCCATTATCGGTCAGGATCGTGTGGATACGGTAGGGCACGGCTGTCAGCAGGTGTTCGAGGAACTCCCATGCTGTGCGCCTATCCGCCTTGTCGACCAGCTGGGTGACTGCGAACTTGCTGGTGCGGTCTATGCCGACGAACAGATAGAGCTTGCCCTCAGCGGTCTGCACCTCTGCGATATCGATGTGGAAGAAACCAATCGGATAACGCTTGAAGCGCTGCCGCTTCGGCTTGTCGCCCTCGACATCCGGTAGCCGTGAGATGCCGTGCCGCTGAAGGCAACGATGCAGCGCTGACCGGGTCAGATGAGGGATCGACGGCTGCAACGCATAGAGGCAGTCGTCGAGCGGCAGCAGCGTGTGCCGCCGGAACGCCACTACCATTGCCTCCTCCGCCTCGGTCAGGGTCGTTGAATGAGGGGCCTTCGGCCCGGTCTTCAGATCCTCGACCGTTGCCCTCTTACGCCACTTCGCAACCGTCTTGGGGTTGATCCCCAGCTCTCGGCTCAGCGTCGAGAGCGAAGCTTGCGATCGCTGTATTGCTGCTCGGACGGCGTGCGTGGTCGTGGCGCTCCCGTGACGTACCTGTCCCATACGGCTTCCTTCCATTCCAACGAAAGGATCGCACCATCAAACCGTGGGATCAAACACCTAACTCGGCTTGGCGCTCGATTTAACGTTTTCATGCCCGTCGGAGAACATCTCTGCCGATCCGCTGCTCACGGTGGAACGAAAGATCGTGTGCTACCCGAAGACGGGTGAATGTAGGGTCAAGTCCGAGCGCCTGAAGCAGTTCCGCACCGATCAAAGACGAGCTCAGGGCGGGCATGACGACACCCTCGATGATCGCAGGAAGCACATCCTTGGTGAACGCAGATCCGTTCTTTCGGTCCGAGGCAATTTCGTTTGAAAGCCGCCCGAACCGCTCAAACAACGCTTGGAGCAACGGGCTTTGGTGGGCGGATAGCCAAGCTATCAGCCTTCCGACACCACTGTCGTGGAATGCGTCGAACACCAGATCGACGAGATCGCGTTCATCAATAGCGCCATTCTTTAAGGCGGACGCCCCAGTCCGGACCTCAGCTAGAAGCGCCTCGACTAACGCATCTGCTACTGCTGCCTGAAGGTTCGCGGCGGTGCCGAAGTGATGGGTGATGCTGCCGTGCGCCATTCCTAGCGCGCTAGCGACGCTCTGGAGCGTCACGGCTGCGGGTCCCTCACGCAGAAGAATAGCTTTCGCGGCAGAGATTGCCTCGCCACGAAGTTCATCCGGTTGGCGCCGTCGCCGAGTTGGTGCTACCGCTATTGTCACCAATGACAATATATGCGATTGAGGCTTCCTCGTCAATGAGCTCAGGTGGGGACGACCAAAATGCCCGAAGGTGGCAGTAGCCATGTATGTACGTTCGACGTGACTTCTATCGATATCGATCACATGGGTCATGTGAACAACACAGTCTATCTCCGGTGGGTACAGGAAGCCGTCACCGCGTTTTGGATGGGTACAGCGCCGAGCGATGTCGTAGATACAGTCTCGTGGGTCGCCCTCAGGCATGAAATTACGTACAGGGCTCCTGCGTTCCTAGATCAGCAGGTAGAGGTTTTAACGCTTGCTCAGCGTCTTGTCGGGGCAAAGGCGCACTTTGAGGCTACCATCAGGCGGGGTGGAACAGTTCTGGCAGACGTTAGAAGCATATGGTGTAGTCTCGACGCTGCGTCGCTTCAGCCGGTCAGGCTAGCAACAGAGGTTCGCGACCTCTTCTTTGAACGTGTGAGCAAGACGGCATAGTTACCATTTGATTATAGGCGAATGGCTATCGGTAACTCTTAGCTCCCTGAGTACGCACTCGGATATTGCCGAAGGCTTATCGGAATTCTGCCCCGCTATGCGTTATAGCGAATTGTAGTTTCCGTTCGTTAAGACATCCCAATGCCGTCAGTTTGCGAGGCTCGTGGAGTGAGCTACTCCACTCACCACTCGCTTGGCTATCACCGGCACATCTTCGAGCGGGTGCGCGAGTTGGCGGTAAGCGCGGTGTGAAGACCGCGGATTATGCGGCTTGCGCAACCGGCTGATCCGCCGGCGGCATCCAGTTCCAGGGCATGAGTTCGTCCCAGCGGCTTGTTGGCCAATCACCCGCGATTTTGGCGATGACGTCGGCGATATAGGCTTGGGGGTCGACGCCGTTCGCCTTGCAGATCTGGATGACGGTGTAGATGGCCGCAGCGCGCTCGCCGCCTGCGCGCGAACCGGCGAAGAGCCAGTTGCGGCGTCCGACGGCGACACCGCGCAGCGCACGCTCCGCGATATTGTTGTCGATCTCCAGGCGGCCGTCGTCGAGGAAGCGCGACAGTGCCGGCCAGCGCTTCGTGCCATAGCGACAAGCCTTTGCCATGTCGGACCTGGGCGACAGATGGCGAAGGGCGGCGTCGAGCACCTCGCGCAAGGCCTCGACCAGTGGCCGACTTTTCTCCTGTCGGGCTCGACAACGCACATCGGGCGGTTGGCCGCGGACCTCGGCCTCGACGACATAAAGCGCGCCGATACGCTCGAGTATGTCGGTGGTCAGCGGCGTGGGCGACCGCTCGTGCAGGTCGAAGACCTTGCGCCGGAAATGCGCCCAGCACGCGACCTCGCTGACGCCATCATGATACAGTCCGTCATAACCGGCATAGGCATCGGCCTGTAGAAAGCCGCGGAAACCGGCGAGATGGGACGTTGGGTGCGCGGCGGTGCGGTCTGGCGTGAAGCGATACCAGGTCGCGCGCGGCGCCGTGCTGCCGGATGCCTGGTCGTCGGCCGCGTACACCCACAACCGCCCGGTCGCGGTCTTGCCCCGGCCGGGGTCGAGCACCGGCACGGGCGTGTCGTCGGCATGGATCTTGTCGGCCTTGAGGACTTCGTCGCGGATGCGGCTGACGATGGGGTCTAGGAGCGCCGCGGCCTGTCCGGTCCAGCCCGCCAGCGTCGAGCGGTCGATATCGCCCCCTTGCGCGGCCATCATCTCGACCTGGCGGTAGAGCGGCAGATGGTGGTCAAACTTCGAGACGACCACGTGCGCCAGCGTCGCGAAGGTCGCCTTGCCGCGTGCCACGGCGCTGACCGGGGCGGGAGCCTGGACAATCTTCTCGCATACCCGGCAACTGTATTTGGGGCGGACGTTGCACACGACGCGCCAGCGCACCGGCACGATGTCGAGCATCTCTTGCGCGTCCGAGCCGAGCGCGCGCAATGCACCGCCACAGTCCGGGCAGGCGCAGGCACCCGACGCCGGCTCGTGGACAACCTCCTCGCGCGGTAGATGTCCCGGCAAACTACGAACGGGCACCGGCTGTGCCACTACGCCGGGGGCCGCCGCCTCGGGCACAGGCGCATCACGCTCCGTCTCCAGCTCGTCCAGCGCCAGTTCGAGCTGCTCGATCTCGCGGCCTGGCTTCTCGGACGAGGCGCCGAACTGCATCCGCCGCAGCCGCGCGATCTGTCCGCGCAGGGTGTCGATGAGCAGGTCGCGGGCGGCCAGCGCAGCGTTGGCCCGGGCGAGCGAAGCCTCCAGCGCGGCGATCCGCGCGGCGGGATCAACAGAGGAAACGGGCGCTTCCGACACCCTGTTTCCATAGCAGATTGCAGATCGGCGAGCGAGGAAAAGTGGCGAAAAACTGCCGTTCCTACCCCGCCAGTGTCGGCGTGAACGTCCGCTCGGGGCGGCGCCAGTCAATGCCCTCCAGCAGCATCGACAATTGTGTCGGCGTCAGCGTTACCGTGCCGGTTGCGGTTACCGGCCAGACGAACCGACCCCGGTCGAGCCGCTTGGAAAACAGGCAAAGCCCCTGGCCGTCGAACCACAGCAGCTTGACCAGATGCCCCCGCTTGCCGCGGAACGCGAACAGCGCACCCGAATGCGGGTTCTGCGCCAGCACCTGCTGCACCAGCACCGCCAAACCATCGAACCCCTTGCGCATGTCGGTCACGCCGCACGCCAGGAACACCCGCGTCGGTAGCAGCACCGGGCTCACCGCAGCACCGACAGCACCCGTGCCAGCGCGCCTGCATCCACCGCGGCATCCACGCTCACCCGCACGCCGCCCGGCAACTCGATCTGTATGAACCCCGATGGACATGGCGCCTGCTGTGGCGCTGGCGGCGTCGGCTCTGCCACCTGTACCTCGGCAAACACCGGCAGCGATGGCACCGCTCCGGCCAGCTTGCCCTCCCGCAACTGCCTGCGCCACGTGTAGATCAGGCTGCTCGACACCTCGCGATGCGCGATGACATCGCAGACCCGTATCCCCGGCCGGAACGCCTCGGCCAAAATCTCCAGCTTCTCCGTGTCCGACCATCGGCGCCGGCCTGATACCCGGCCGACCACCTCCATCCGACCAGTCATACGAGTAGTCGTATGACCAGTCGTAGAACCGACAACTTCCCGCACAGCCCGCGCCCTCGTCAAAGGCGACAAGCATCCTGACCGCCAGCGCTACCGCAAGGCGGCCTGCCGACCACGCTTACAGTTGGCGCTTATGTCTGTGCAATACGTCGCACGCAATCAGCCGATATCGCCGTCATTGTTTCGACAGTCGGGAGCGCGCGTGGGTGTCGATGGTCGACACTATCAATTACTGACAAACAGAAATCACATGTTCGGATAGTTCGGGCCACCGCCGCCTTCCGGCACAACCCAGTTTATATTCTGCGTCGGATCCTTGATGTCGCACGTCTTGCAGTGAACGCAGTTTTGAGCGTTGATGACGAACTTGGGACTGCCGTCCGCAACACCGACCACTTCGTAGACACCGGCCGGGCAGTAGCGCTGGGACGGTTCGTCGTAAAGCGGTAGGTTGTAGGCGATCGGGATCGAGGGATCACGCAGCTGCAAGTGGATGGGCTGATCCTCCTCGTGGTTCGTGTTCGACAGGAAAACCGAGGAGAGACGGTCGAAGGTCAGGACGCCATCGGGCTTGGGGTAGACCGGCGGTTTCACTAGGGCCTTCCGTTCCAGCGTGTCATGGTCGGGATGATGATGCAGGGTGAAAGGCATCTTCAGCCCGAAATGCTCCAGCCACATGGTTATGCCGGACAGGCCGGAGCCGACGAAATCCCCGAACTTCTTGACCAGCGGCACGACGTTGCGGACGACGGACAGCTCCTTCTTCAGCCAACTCGTCTCGAACGCAGCCGGATAGGCGGCGAGTTCGTCGCCTTCGCGCCCCGCCCGGATTGCTTCGAACGCGGCCTCAGCAGCCATCATCGCGGACTTCTGCGCGCCGTGCGTGCCCTTGATGCGCGGTACGTTGAGGAAGCCGGCGGAGCAGCCGATCAGCGCGGCGCCGGGGGCGACCAGCTTAGGGATCGACTGGAGACCCCCGTCATTGATCGCGCGCGCTCCGTACGAGACGCGGCGGCCACCCCCCAGCAGGTCGGCGATGGCGGGATGCGTTTTCCACTTCTGCATTTCCTGAAAGGGGGACAGATACGGATTGGTATAGCCGAGCCAGGTGACGAAGCCGATCGACACCTGGCCATTTGCCTGATGATAGATCCAGCCGCCGCCGTTTGCGTCGCTGCCCAAGGGCCAACCCTGCGTATGCACCACCTTGCCGGGTTCATGCTTCGCGGGATCGATGTCCCACAGCTCCTTGATGCCGAGGCCATAGACCTGTGGGTCACTCTCGGCGGCGAGATCGAAGGTCCGGATCAGTTCTTTGGTTAGGTGACCGCGCACGCCTTCGGCGAAGAAGGTGTATTTCGCGTGAAGTTCTAGACCGGGCTGATAGTCGCCCTTGCGCGTGCCGTCGCGGGCGACACCCATGTCGCCCGTCGCTACACCCTTCACGCGCCCATCCTCGTGAAACAGGATCTCGGCGGCTGCGAAGCCGGGGAAGATTTCCACGCCCATCGCCTCGGCCCGGCCGGCGAGCCAGCGGCACAGATTGCCGAGCGAGCCCGTGTACGTTCCCTTGTTGTGAAGGAAGGGCGGCGTCCAGAGATGCGGCAGGTTGAACTTCTTCCTGGTCGTCAGCACCCAATGATGGTTCTGCGTCACCGGCGTTTCGGCAAGCGGGCAATCGGTCTCCCGCCAGTCGGGGATCAGTTCGTCGAGGGCACGCGGGTCGATGACCGCTCCCGACAGGATGTGCGCGCCGACCTCCGACCCCTTTTCGAGAACGCACACCGACATGTCGGTACCCGCCGCTTCGGCGAGTTGTTTCAGCCGGATCGCGGCCGTCAGACCGGCGGGGCCGGCACCAACGATCACCACGTCGTAGGGCATTGATTCCCGTTCGTTCATGCCTTGCACTCCCGCGTCGTCATGTAGCCCACCTCGCTTCCGGATCCGCTCGAAATGGGCGTTCCGTCTTGAAGCTCGTCAAGCGAGGAGCAGGGCGGGATCGACCGCATAAAGTTCGGCCGACGAGGCTCGCGCGGCCGCCGCCAAACCCAAGGCTTCGGGCACGATCTGGTTGAGATAGAAGGCGGTCGTTGCCTTCTTGGCCTGCCATAAATCGTCATCCGAAGCTGCTCGACCCTGCGCTTCCATCAACCACCCACAGACCGCGACCGACAACATCGTCAGGAACGGATAGCTGGCCGCCAGGCGGTCGTCCGCATCGGCACCCGCAAGCCGACGTCCCGTCTCGTCGCACACGTCGATCAGTTCCGTCAGTGCGGCGGTCTGAGACGTTTCACGCATGTCGGCAATCAGGGAAGCGAACGCCGAACCGTTCCCCATTCCGAGCTTACGACCGACCAGGTCCGCAGCCTGGATGCCGTTCGTGCCTTCGTAGATCGGGGTGATGCGAGCGTCCCGGAAGTATTGTGCCGCTCCGGTCTCCTCGACATATCCCATCCCGCCATGCACCTGCACACCAATCGATGCGATCTCGTTGCCGAGGTCCGTGGCATGAGCTTTCGCAAGGGGCGTGAGGATCTCGAGGCGCTCGCGCGCAGCGGCGTCGCCGAGCGTCGTCCGGTCCACTTGGGCCGCAGCGTAGTATACCAGCGCACGTGCGGCCTGGGTCTGCGCCGCCATGCGCATCAGCATGCGACGGACGTCAGGATGGTCGGCGATTCGGACCGGTTTGCGGTCGGTAGCCCCGGATCGTGCGGACTGCACCCGCTCCAACGCATAGGTAACGGCTTTTCGGGTAGCAGCCTCCCCGATCTGCACGCCCTGCAGACCGACGTTCAGTCGAGCGTTGTTCATCATCGTGAACATCGCCCGCATTCCGCCATGCTCAGGACCGATGAGTTCGCCGACGCAGTCGTCGTTGTCGCCGAAGCTCAAGACGCAGGTCGGGGACGCATGAAGTCCCAGCTTGTGCTCGATGGAGACTACCTTGACGTCGTTGAACGCCCCGAGATGGCCCTCCTTGTCGAGGCGGAACTTCGGAACCAGGAACAGCGAGATGCCACGCGTTCCGGCCGGAGCATCAGGAGTACGAGCCAGAACGAGATGGACGATGTTGTCGGCCAGGTCGTGATCACCGAACGAGATGAAGATCTTTGTGCCCTTGATGGACCACGTGCCGTCGCCCCGCGGCACGGCTTGCGCGCGTAGCGCTCCCACGTCGGATCCCGCCTGTGGCTCGGTCAGGTTCATCGTACCGGTCCAGGCACCGGTTGCCAGCTGCGGCAGGAATTTTGCCTGCTGTTCGGGCGTACCGTGGTGAACCAGCGCCTCGATGGCACCAACCGTCAGCGTAGGACACAGGGCGAAACCGGGGTTGGCAGTGCCCAGCAGTTCCAGCACCGCGGTCTGCAACGTAAACGGTAGCCCCTGCCCACCATGCTCTTCGGGCACTCCGATGGTACCCCATCCGCCTTCCACGTACGCGCGATAGGCCTCCGGATACCGGTCGGGAAGGACAACCCCCTGCTCAGTCCACTTGGCGCCGACCGTGTCTCCTGCGTGGTTGAGCGGAGCCCAGACCTCGGTCGCGAAGGTGGCCGCCCCCTCGATTATCGCCTCGATGACGTCGTCGCTGGCGGCGGCAAAACGTTCGCTCTGGGCCAGATGCCCGATCTGGGCAACGTGGTCGAGGACGAAGCGGATTTCGCTCGTTGCTGCGATCGCTGTGCTCATGCTCCGGCTACCTTCGACTGTGCTTCCACCGCGGCCGCAGCATCGGCCGCTAGCGCAATGGCGATCTCACGAAGCGCTTTCTTGTCGATCTTGCCGACGCTGGTCCTGGGTAGACCGTCTGCAACATGGATGATCGATGGAATGGCGTATCGGCTTATTTGTCCGGCCACTGCTTGTTTCGATAAAGCGTCGTAAAGCCGCTCCTCCGAGATGATTTCGTCGGGTGCGGCTGTCACGAATGCGATAGGACGCTCGCCCCAGCGGGGATGGGCGATGCCTACGACAGCGGCCTCGGAAACCGCTGCATCCTCCATGAGGCGCGCCTCCAGGTCGATTGAGGAGATCCATTCTCCGCCCGACTTGATGACGTCCTTCAGACGGTCGACGATGCGGATGGCGCCGTCGGCGTCCTTTTCGGCCACGTCCCCGGTATGTAGCCACCCGTCTTCCCAAAGCGTGTCGGATGCGTCCTGGCTGCCGTACCCTTGCGTCAACCAAGGTGCACGCAGGACGAGTTCTCCGCCACGTTTTCCATCAATCTTCGCGTAGACCAACGGGAGGGCGAATCCTGCACGACTAAGACCGTGCGAGTCCTCGGCCTCACCCCGCGCAAGTGCGATCACCGGTCCGGTCTCCGACATGCCGAACCCCGCAAGCGTCGTTATACCGACCTCGAACGCTTCCTCCACCAACGCCGGTGGCAGAGCCGATCCGCCGATAACGATAGTCCACGGTCCAAGCGGTTCGCCAGCGGCGGCATCGATAAGCATGCGAAGCAGCGTTGGAACGCAGTGAGAGAAGCTGACGTCCTCCGTGCGCCGAAGCCGCAGCAGGGTCGAGGGATCGTAACGTCCGGGATAGACCTGCTTGAGACCTAGCATCGTGACGGCGTAGGGGGCGCCCCACGCGTGGACATGGAACATCGGCGTGATCGGCATGTACACGTCGGCCCGTGTCAGGTTCTGGCCTTGAGGTTGACTGGCGAGAGTCGACGTGAAGGCCAGCGTGTGCAGCACGAGCTGGCGGTGGGTGAAGAAGACCTGCTTGGGATCTCCGGTCGTGCCCGTCGTGTGGAACGTCGTCGCGATGGCGTTCTCGTCGAAGTCCTCGAACTCGTAGGTCGGATCGGTCCCGTCGAGCCATTCCTCGTACGACTGCACGCCCGGAGTGGTCATCGGAATCGCTTCGCGAAGCCCCGGTAGATGTGAGCAGATTGCGTCACACAGTGGGCGGAAGTCGTCGTGGTACAGCACGACCGATGCTCCGGACTGCTGCAAGGTGTACCCAATCTGCATGGGTGACAGCCGGACGTTCACCGTCTGCAGGATCGCGCCCATCATCGGTATCGCGAAGTAGCATTCGAGGTAGCGGTGACTGTCCCAGTCCATCACGGCGATCGTGTCGCCCGGACGGACGCCGCGCGCCGCCAGCGCCGTCGCCAGACGACGCACCCGGTCAACGAATTGACGATAGGTGAAACGCAGTCCTCCGCTGACGATCTCCGCGCTGCTCTGCTCGGCCACGTTCGCGAGCAGATGGCGGATGAGCAACGGGAAGGCGTATGCGTCCCTACCCGCGGTCTGAAGTATCTTTGGCTGGCTCACCGCGTCATCCGTATCGTTCGAGTTGTCTTGGACGCCCCGCCCGAAACCGGGCGGGGCGCGTGGATCAGAAGTTGAAGTTGATGCCGGCGGTATAGAACCGTCCGATCACGTCGTAGAGTTGCGGGTTCGTCCTGTTGTACTGGATCAGCGTTCCGGTCGGAGCGAGCGGCGGATCCTGATCGAACAGGTTGTTTACCGTCAGGTAGAAGCGGAACTTTGGGGCGACCTTGAACGACGCCGTGAGGTCCGTGTAGAACACGTGGTCGACGGTGTTGTCCTCGATCGTGGTCGGCTCGCTTCGGGTGACGTCGTAGCGACCGGCACTGATGAAGCGCTCTTGCGCGAACAGTTCGAACGTGTCGGACGTCCACGTCACGTTGCCGACCACGTTCCACCTCGGGTTGCTACTAAGTCCGACTTCCCCGGCCCGATCGACAATATTGCCGTTGGTGAAGATCTGCTGCTGCTTCTCCAGATAGCTGGCGACCACCCGAAAGCCGGCCTTGCCGCCGAAGACGTCGCCTGACGGACGATAGCCGACCTCGATATCGACGCCGCTCGCCTTCAACTCGTTGAGGTTCAGGGTCGGACTCGTGATGCGCGTGATCGTCCCGGCCGCGTTCCGGGTGATGTTGGCGCACAAGGCGTCGTTACCCGCGCGGCACTGGTCGAGGGTCAGCTGCGGCGTCAGCGACGTGATGATCCCCGACACATTGATCGAATAGTAGTCAGCGGACAGCGTCAGCCCCGGCGCGAAGTCTGGCTGCAGGACGATGCCGCCGGTGTAGGTCTTCGCGATCTCCGGCCGGAGATCGGCGTTGCCGAGCGTCGCCAGAATGATCGGAACCGTGACGTTGTTCTCGATCACCGCGCCTGTCTGCTGCACGATGCCGGCGAACAGTTCGGGCACGTTCGGTGCGCGAATGTCGCGCGACGCGGTTCCCCGCAGACGCAGGCCGGCCACCGGCTCCCAGACCGCGCCGCCCTTCCACGTCGTGACGCCGCCGCTGGTGCTGTAGTTGATGTACCGGACAGCCCCGTTGACGTCGAGTGCGTGGAGGAACGGCTGATCACGCGCGAGCGGGACGGCCGCTTCGCCGAACACCTCCCAGAGGTGGTACGACCCGGCCACCGGGAACACGTTGCTGAGCAGCAGGCCGCCGGGCTGGTTCAGATAGGCCGCGGGAAACCCCCGGATGCCGGTCGCATCGTTCACGCTGTTGGCGAGGTCGTTGGTCGTCTGATCGAGCTCCACGCGCCGATACGTACCGCCCGCTGCGAGGGCCACATCGCCTGCCCAGGTCGCGAACGGGGTCGCGCGGATCGATAGGTCCGCGACGTCCTGCTTCACCGTCGTGCGGAACGCCGGGTTGACCTCGACATAGCGGATCGCCTCCTGGGATGGGGCGCCGACGCCGAACAGGTTGATCGGGACGCAGCCCGGGTACAGTCCCGGATTCGTCAGCGAGACACGGCAGACGATCTGGTTGGTCGCGGGGTCCCGGACCGCGTCGGCAGCGGCGTAGAGGCGTTCGAGCGCCACGTTGTTGTTGGTGCGGATCGTGGTCCGGTTGCGGCCCCGCTCGTAATAGCCATCGATGGTCAACCCACCACCGCCGGTGTACTTGAAGCCTGCGGTCAGATCGAGGGTCCGACCCTTGGCGAGCGCATTCGCCGGCGTGCCGAAATCGAAGTTGACGCGCCCCATCGCGAACGCTGGCGTGTTGGTTTGGGTGAGCACCTGCTGCACGGCGGGGTTCAGGAATGCGTTCCCGCTGAAGATCGTGAAGCCGTTGAATCCGCCCAGATTGAACTGCTGGATCTGATTGTACTCCGTCTTCGACAGGCCGAGGGCCGCCTGCCCGAAGATCGTGAGTGATGGGGTCACGTCGAATTCGGCATGGGTGAAGTAGTTCTGGGTCTCGATCCCGGCAGAGAGGCTCGAGAAGGCCTGCGCGCCGTCGCCACCGACCTGGATGAGACCCGACTGCGCGGTCCCGCGCGAGAACGGGACCAGCGTGCCCCCCGGCCCGAACTGGCGGAGCGCGAGCGGGCCGCTCAGGATCACACCTCCCGGGGACGCGGTCGCGGCCCGCAGATTGTCTCGGAAGATCAGCTGGCCGCGATTGGCCGGATTGTTCAGGAAGCCCGTATTGCTCCGGCCCCATTCGCGATCCGCCAGGCTGCCGATCTGCTGGACATCGTAGTAGGAGGCGCTTGCCACGATACGTCCGCGGTCGTTCGCGAACGACGTACCCGCGCTGACGCTGCCCTTGATGCTCGCGCCATCGCCGCGCTCGGAGACCCCCGACTGCAGCGTCCCCTTGATGCCCTTGAAACGGTTGTCCAACACGAAGTTGACTACGCCCGCGACCGCGTCTGATCCGTAGGCGGCGGACGCGCCGCCCGTGACGATATCGACCCGCTTCACCAGATCGGACGGGAGCAGGTTGACGTCGGTCGCGCCTTCGCGCGAGGACGGTGCTGCACGACGCCCGTCCAAGAGGACCAGGGTACGTTGGACACCGAGGTTCCGGAGGTTCAGGAAGCTGCCGGCGTTCGGGCCGGTCGCGACGACGTTCCCGGTCGTGGGGCGGGTGGATCCGCGAAACGCCGGCAGCATGTTCAGCGACTCCGCGATCAGTCCGGGGTTTGCCTTCACCAGCTGCTCACCCGAGGTGACCGTCACCGGCGTCGGCGCCTGCGAACCATCGGCGATTGCTCGCGAGCCCGTGACGATGATGTCGGCTATCGCATCCTCATCGCCGGATGCCGGCAACGCCTCGGCACTACCCTGGAGCGGGGGCGTGGTGGTCGATGGCGTCGACGATGCGGTCTGCGCCAGCCCAATGGATGACCATGAACACAACGCGAGCGTGCAGATGCCGGCAAAAAGCCTGCTCTTCATATGTCAATCGGCGTCCAAAAAGGACCCCCTATCGGCGTGCAAAAGGGACCCCCTTCGTCGAGCAGCGTGACGGGTATGACGGGCGCTTTGTTCGCGCTGGTTGCGGCGTAGGGCG
>VYLB01000122.1_pt1 | contig 29497 bp, 26 predicted proteins | sample 5114431 | NCBI WGS metagenome assembly VYLB01 (sample SAMN12291786, study PRJNA351875) | freshwater metagenome | isolation source: freshwater lake | place: USA: Michigan, Gull Lake | collected 2013-08-08
CAAGGATTTAGTGGTGCTTCGTGTCACTGAGCCTGTCGAAGTGCTGTTCTATATTGGTCGGGTTTCATCCCGTCAGTCAAACTGAGGGTCTTCACCCGACATTTAAGATAAAAACAAAACATCCAGACGTTGACTTTATGGAATTTGCTGGTATGGCGGCAGATATAGAAAATGCTATGCAAAAGATTGTCGAAGTAAGGGCGAAGCATTCGGACGATAACCTATCGCTGAAACCGTAGATTTCCTATCTGAATGCTGCGCCCCTACTTTTTCCGCATACCCTAATTAATCGGGCAATTTGTACTGTTCCACAATCTTTTTAGCATATTCAGGAACATGGGCTGCTAATTTTTCAGGATAATTACGTTTAACATAAAGGTAATTACGGGTAAAGTGAGAATCGATGGAAAAGCGAGCATATTCTAAACCTTTAGGCCCGATTTTTTCAATTACTACTCCCATCATTTTTGCCGCCCACATCGGCAAGGTTACACCTTTGTCGTAGGCAGGAATGCTATTTTGTACCGCCTGTTTTCTATCACCACTAGACATAACATCTTGGGTATCTAATTGGTCTTTAACTAACTCTAACATTTCCTTGCCCGTATCATTACGAACGACAATCCATTGCCAGCCAAAAGGCGCGCCCATATAGCCCACAACTAAATCGGCAAGGGAGTTAACATAATCAAAACAAGTCATACAGGAAGGGGCAAAAACATCCTTTAATTTATTAGTCTTTAAGCCAAAAAAGGGAACCATTTCGATCGAGCCGTCTTCGTGTTTAAAGTGTACCCGAAAATCCTGCATAAATTCGTAATGAACCACGGTTTCTGGGGAACGACTGGTAGTTTCTAGAAACTTTTGCAGTCCTGAGCGGGTGACATTATCGACGCAGGGAGTTCCTAAGACATACAATTTTTCTAAGCCTAATTTTTTTTCTACTGCTCTTAGGGCTTGAATTTGACAACCAACTCCGATAACTAATAACCGTTTCATGCCCGATTTTTCAATTTCTTCTAGGACTGATAAATTGGGAGAAAGAGTCGGTTTATTCACTTTAGCGGCGAGAATTTCTTCAGTGGTACGGGCGAGAATCGGTTGCGGTTGAAAGCGATCCTCGGCGGTATTCTGCACACAAACCACCCCTTCTACCAAACCACGATTGAGCATTTCACAGGCAATTGTACTGACAATTCCTGTCCATTGCGCCCCGGAGATGGCTTGTTTTTTCTTGGCAGCCATCATCTCTTGATGAACACCAAAATAGAGATCATTTTCCTGATTTAAGTCGCGACTTTTGCCGTGTACTTCTGCTTCTAAATCGGCGATTTGTTGATTTAGAAAAGCACAAGCTTCTTTAACATAGTGAATATAATAAGTGTCACAAAGTCCGCACTCGCTACACAATTCTTTGGCAGGACGACGACTATTGGGTTTGAGGGCTTTGGCTTTTAGGTGTGGCGCAAGGGAGGTCATAATCTTAAAAGGCAACTAGGTCAAGAGTTTTTTTCTATCGATCGTTTACCTTACCGCATTCGATCGCTTTGTTACCAATCTTTTTAAAGAAATGTAACGATTACCTGGAATAGGATCAGAGCAAAGCTTCTAAGGTGGCGACGACGGAAGCCGCTAAAGCTTCTAAATCATAACCGCCTTCTAAGCCAAAAAGCAGCGGTTTATTGAGAGTTAAGAGGTATTTCGTTAAAATTCCATAATCTTGTGGTTGTAAACAAATGCCCGCCAGAGGATCCGCTTGATTGGCATCATATCCAGCACCAACAATCACTAAATCTGGTTGAAAATTTTTCAGAAAAGGTAGGACTTGCCCCTCAAAATGTTCTTGATAATCTTTAATGGTACTTCCCGCCGGTAAGGGAATATTCAAAACATTATCAAACTCCCCTTTTTCTCTCGCTTCTCCCGTGCCGGGATAAAAGGGGAATTGATGGAGGGAACAATAGGCAATCTGGGGATGATTTTCGACTATATCCTGGGTGCCATTGCCGTGATGTACGTCCCAATCAAGAATCGCTACTTTTTGCACTCTTTTGTTTTCTAAAGCATAATACGCAGCAATAGCAGCATTAGAAAACAGACAGAAACCCATGCCATAATTAGAAGTGGCATGATGCCCGGGAGGACGGGCTAAAATAAAGGCAGGATCGCCGGTGGATAAGACTCGATCGACTCCATCTAACCAGCCACTAACCGCTAGTAACGCCACATCGTAACTACGGGCAGAAACGGGAGTATCTGCATCCAATCTTCCACCGCCCCGTTGACAAATTCGCCGCAATCTATCAACATAATCTTGATTATGAACTTGTTTAATCAAAGGGATTACTTCGTCACGAATTTCGATCGGTGTGGGTAAATGCCATGTTAATTTTGACTGCCATTCTGTTTGTTTTAAAGCGGCGACAATTGCCGTTAAACGCGCCGCTTTTTCGGGATGGTAAATACCTGTATCGTGAGCGAGAAATTCATCGGAATAGATAATCGAGATCATAATCAAATTACTGCTTAACTCGTTGGTTTTTGAGCAACCTAATGGTTTTAATCTATCAGAAAAGCAGCGGCTTGAGCGGCTATAGTGAAAAAACTTTACTGATTGGGTCACTTTGGCCGGATGATGCAATTATCTTTCCCTAAGGTGACAGGAAAAAAATGCTGACAAATTTTCGGAAATTTCAACTAGAAGTTAATGGCATTACTATCAATGGTATCAAAGGTGGGCGCGGTTTTCCGCTGCTTTTGCTCCATGGTTATCCCCAAACCCATCAAATGTGGCATAAAATTGCCCCCCGATTAGCGGCTAATTTTACGGTTATCGCCACGGATCTGCGCGGCTACGGGGATAGCGATAAACCCTTACCCCTAGAGGATTCTAGCAATTATTGCAAGCGAGTCATGGCCCTCGATCAGGTATTGCTGATGGAAAAATTGGGTTATCAGGAGTTTTATCTGATCGGCCACGATCGAGGGGCGCGAGTTTCCCACCGTCTCGCCCTTGATTTTCCCGAAAAGGTCAAAAAACTCGTTTTACTCGATATAGCCCCAACGCTGGCGATGTACGAGGCTACCAATCAAACTTTTGCTACTGCCTACTATCATTGGTTTTTCTTGATTCAGCCTTCCCCTTTTCCTGAAACCCTGATCGCCGCTAATCCCGATTATTATCTGCAACATTGCTTGCAAAGTTGGGGGCGAGATTTTAGCGCTTTTACAGAGGAAGCTTTGGGGGAATATCAGCGTTGTTTTCGAGATTTGAGGACAATAACCGCCACCTGTGCCGATTATCGGGCCGCCGCTACCATCGATTTAGAGCATGATCGTCAGGATTTAGGCCGGAAAATTTCCTCCCCCCTCTTGGTTCTTTGGGGAGAAAAAGGTTTCATTGCACGTCAATACGATGTGATCGCTCTTTGGCAGCAGCGAGCTAATCAAGTCACTGGACAGGCGATCGCCAGTGGTCATTTTTTACCGGAAGAAGCACCGGAAGAGACGGGACAGGCGATCGAGGATTTTCTTCAATAAGTAAAGATATTGACAGCATAATTCTCCCAGTTAGGAGTGAGATTTTTCAATCAATTACCGATCAAATATTATTATGCAAATGCTAAAATATTCCCTGATTGTCCCCATCTATAACGAGGAAGAAACTATTGCCGAACTATATCGCCGGGTGAGTGCCATCATGAATAATTTAGATGGGGAGGTAGAATTAATCCTAGTAAATGATGGTAGTAAAGATAGTTCCTTAAAACTGCTGCGAGAACTGCACAAAGCTGATTTTCGAGTGTGTTATATCAGTTTCGCCCGCAATTTTGGTCATCAAGCGGCGGTGACAGCTGGACTTAATTTTTGCCGAGGACAAGTAATTATTGTTTTGGATGCCGACCTGCAAGATCCGCCCGAATTAATTCCCCAAATGATTGAAAAATGGCAAGAGGGGTATCAAGTAGTTTATGCCCAAAGAACCAAAAGAAAACAAGAAAGTTGGTTTAAAAAACTGACGGCCTATCTCTTTTATCGTTTGCTTAAAAGACTAGCCGATGTGGATATTCCCGCCGATACAGGAGACTTTTGTTTAATGGATCGTCAGGTAGTAGATCTATTAAATTCTCTCCCAGAAAGAAATCGTTATATTCGTGGGTTGCGCGCTTGGATTGGCTTTCCACAAACTGCGGTTAAATTTGAGCGGGATGCGCGCTTTGCCGGGGAAGTAAAATATACCTTTAGCAAATCATTATCTTTAGCTATTAATAGCCTAGTATCTTTTTCTCGTGTCCCCTTACGTTTTGCTACCTATCTAGGATTATTTTCTGCCCTGATATCTTTGATTATGGCTCTGTTAGTATTATATTGGCGTTTACAGCAACCCGACTCACCGATCACGGGTTTTGCCACGATTATGATCGCTATATTTTTTCTGGGTTCTGTACAGCTAATTAGCATCGGAATACTAGGAGAATATATCGGCAGAATTTACGAGGAAGTTAAAGGCAGACCCACCTACACAATTGCTGAGTTAGCTGGCTTACAAATTTCTTGATTCTTGTCAGTAAGAATCGCTAATTTTTTGCTGTTTTGCCCATCTAGATAAAACTTGATCCTCCCTAGCGATCGCTACTGATGCGGCCTTGGCGGAGAGTTTTTGGGTCTTGGAGAATCTCTGGACAATAACGATCGAGCATTCTTTGCCAGCGACGGACAGGATCACAATCCCCGGTGACAGAGACAAGACGACCAAAAACGGAATTTTTTAGCCCAGTTTCACAGGGACGAAATTTCATTTCTGTTAGCTGGACTGATAGCTGATTGGAATCGCTAATAATTTTCTTGCGGATTTGTGGCACCAGGATTTTCTTGGTAGGAAAGGCTGTTACCAAACTCGAATTCCTGTCCGTAGGCTTCCTCTCCGTGTTGAGGCACATCTAACCCTTCTGCTTCCGTATTCGGTTTAACCCGCAGATCCATGAATAAACTGAGAACTTTCAGGATGACAAAAGTACCCACGGCAGCAAAGATATAAGTAGCAGCAACGCCAACAAATTGCGTCCAGACTAAGCCTGGGTTGCCAAATAGTAAACCGTCATTACCCAAGGAATTAACCGATTTAGTCGCAAAAACCCCCGTAAGGATTGCCCCTACCGTTCCACCCACACCATGGACGGGATAGGTATCCAAAGAATCATCAAAGCGCAATTTTGCCCGCAGACTAACCGCAAAAAAACAGCTAAGGGCAGTGATCGAACCAATGAGAATCGCCCCGATCGGCAGCACATAGCCGGCAGCGGGAGTAATACCCACTAATCCCCCTAAAAATCCACTAGCAATACCGATCGCCGTCGGTTTACCCCGTAAAATCCATTCTATAAGCATCCATGTCAAACCACCGGCCGAAGCGGCGATCGTGGTATTAACAAAAGCTGTCGTGGCTAGGGAACTAGAGGAAAGCGCGCTACCACCATTAAAACCAAACCAACCGAACCAGAGTAAACCGATACCTAGGAGAACAAAAGGCACATTATGGGGTGCATAGGCTTGGACACCAAAACTACGCCGCGGACCGATCATCCAGGCGGCCACCAGTGCAGAAATCCCGGAACTAATGTGAACAACGGTTCCACCGGCGAAATCCAGCGCCCCAGTGGCCGCCAACCAACCCTTACCCCAAACCCAGTGAGCTAGGGGAGAATAGATAAAGGTGGACCAAAGCAGTAAAAACCAAAAATAGGCTTTAAAGTTAACCCTTTCCACGATCGCACCCGAAATTAAAGCCGGGGTGATGATCGCAAACATCATCTGATAGACCATAAACACTTGATGGGGAACGGTGGGTGCATAACCGATATTGTCAGGTGTGGCCGCAGTGACACCGTTAAGAAAAATCCAATCTAGTCCCCCGATAAAAGCTTCAATTCCCTCGCCAAAACCACTTTTACCCGGGGTGACATCGAAAGCGAGACTATAACCCCAAAGCACCCAAGTTACCCCGATGACGCCCATGGCCACCAAACTCATCATCATGGTGTTAAGGACGTTACGGGAACGTACTAAACCCCCATAAAAAAAGGCCAGTCCGGGGGTCATTAATAAAACTAAAGCTGAGGAGATCAGCATCCAAGCTGTATCCCCAGCACTAATCGGATTGGGGGGAGCGGCGGTGATGGTTTCCGCAAAAACCGGGGCAACTCCAAAATTGAATCCCAGTCCCAGCAAAAGTACGGTTATTCCTACGATCTTTTTCATTGTCGGTTGGTGGTTAGTAGCAAGATTAATTTTTTCTGTCCGTAAAGAGACAAAAACCGAAAGAGAAAAGGTTTAGAAGGCAATTATAGCCATTGATCGCATCGGGGCGAGGCCTTCTTCTTTTTCTCTTTAACTTTGTCGGGTATCAATTAATCTATCTTTACAAGGTTTAACCTAACGAGTGCTAGGCGTTTCCATGTCAACACTGGAAGCATAATAGCTACCAGCGACGATATCGGACTCCTTGACGAAACCGCTATAGGCTTCCATGCCGTGTTCGCCTATATCCAGACCTTCCAATTCTTCTTCGGGAGTAACACGAATACCGAGGGTAGCCTTGAGGATTGTCCAAACAATACCACTAACAATCAGGGTAAATGCCCCTACTGCCACAATCCCGATAATTTGGTTAATCAACAGTTGGAATTGACCGGTGATTAAACCGGCATCTTTGTTGAAGATACCGACGGCTAAAGTTCCCAACACACCACAGACGAGGTGAACGGAAGTCGCACCCACCGGGTCATCAATTTTCAGGTTATCGAAGAAAGACACCGAGTAAACCACGACTACGCCGGCGATTAAACCGATGATTGCCGCCGACCAATAGGATACACCATCACAACCGGCAGTAACGGCTACTAAACCGGCCAGAATACCGTTAATAATCATCGAAAGGTCGGGTTTACCATCTTTGAACCAAGCGGTAAGGGTAGCGGCAATGCCACCCGCGGCCCCGGCGAGGTTAGTGGTGACAGCGATATAGGGTACAGTTTCATTAACCGCTAAAGTAGAACCGGGGTTAAAACCAAACCAGCCAATCCAGAGAATTAAACAACCTAGGGTCGCAATACTCATGTTATGGCCGGGTAAGGCACTGGTGCGACCGTTGATGTATTTACCCATTCTCGGGCCGAGAATTGCAGCCCCGGTTAAAGCAGACCAACCACCCACCGAGTGAACCACCGTCGAACCGGCGAAGTCTTTAAAACCAAGGTCGGCTAACCAACCGCCACCCCAAACCCAGTGACCAGTGATCGGGTACATGATACCGACAATAATTAAGCTAAAAACTAGGAAATCGACGAATTTAATCCGTTCTGCCACTGCCCCAGATACAATGGTGGCTGCCGTTCCCGCGAAAGCGACTTGGAACAGGAAGAACACCGAGGTGGGCAAAGAGGCGGGCATAACGTAGGTGGCAGGATCGCTACTGCTAAGGAACCAACCTCCTGTACCGAAAAATTCGTTACTGACAGACCCAAACATCAGCGAGAAACCGATCGCCCAAAATGATATGGTGGAGAGGGCGAAAACGATCAGGTTTTTGGCGAGAACGTTAACGGCGTTTTTCTGGCGACAGAATCCCGTTTCTAGCATCGCAAAACCTGCGTTCATAAAGATCACGAGGATGGAGGCAATTAAAACCCAGATTGTATTGAGGGCGTTTTGGACATCTTCGGGGGTTAAGGGTTTCGCCTCTTGGGCTTGTACGGCTGTGTTCCAAACCACAAAAATAATCGCGGACAAAGGAACACAGGCTAACCAGACAGGGTTAATTTTCGGTAATAAACCGACAAGTTCCCCAGATTTTCGAGCAATTCGTTTCATCGTTAATTCGTTGACTTTGTTGAGTTAGTAGGTCGATTCATTACTTTTGAGAATAATTACCGAGCAATTATGTCCTTTCCACCGCTAAATCCTAGGAACAGGGGTCAATCATTTCAGAAGACCAAACACCTAGGGATTTATCTTGAGGTGTGAGTAGTCAATGTTTTTCGATCTTTGTTTTTTTGATCTGAGATTTCTGTATTCGTTGATACATTTCATTTTAAAATAATAGTGGTGGAGAAGTGATCAAGAATTTAGTTATCAGATGCGAGTTATCAGTTCACTGATTACTTTTTACTGTTTACTGATCACTGAAAAAAAGCTTGCCACTGATTACTGTTTACTGTTTACTAATCACTGAAAAGTCTCCCCTCGTTTGGAGAAATAAACAATGGACCGGGCAACGGAATTCGATCGCACAATGATGCAAAGATGTCTAACCCTTGCTAGACAAGGCTTGGGACGGACTTCTCCTAATCCCTTGGTGGGTTCTGTGATCGTTCAAGAGGGGACAATTATCGGCGAAGGTTTTCACCCGGAGGCCGGACAACCCCATGCAGAAGTTTTCGCCCTGAGACAGGCAGCAGAAAAAGCTCGTGGTGCCACTTTATACGTCAATCTCGAACCCTGTAACCACCATGGACGTACTCCCCCCTGTAGCGAGGCAATTATGCGAGCGGGCATTAAAAAAGTGGTGGTGGGGATGATCGATCCTAATCCCCTGGTGGCGGGGAAAGGTATTCAAAGATTAGAATCGGCAGGCATCGAGACGCTGGTGGGAGTGGAGGAGTCCGAATGTCTTCAACTCAATCAGGGTTTTATCCATCGCATTACCGCTAAAAAACCCTTCGGTATCCTCAAATATGCCATGACTCTCGATGGCAAAATTGCCGCTACTACTGGTCATAGCACTTGGATTACTAGCCCTGCTTCTCGCCAAATAGTCCATCAATTGCGATCGGCCTGTGATGCGATTATCGTCGGCGGTAGCACTGTCCGTCAAGATAATCCTCACCTAACCACTCACGGCCTCTCCGATCATAATCCCCTGCGCGTGGTCATGACTCGATCGCTCGATTTACCCTCCTCCGCCCATCTTTGGGATACCAGTCAATTTCCCACGCTTGTCTATACACAAATTGATTCTAATGTCAAGCTTAAGCAACAATTATTAACAAAAGGCGTGGAAGTGATCGAACTAACCGAGGTGACACCCACTTTAGTGATGGAAAATCTTTATCAGAGGGGATTTTGTCAGGTTTTGTGGGAGTGCGGCGGCGGTTTAAGCGCGGCTGCCATCGCTGAGGGCATGGTACAAAAAATTATCGCTTTTATTGCGCCCAAAATCATCGGGGGAATCAAGGCACCTACTGCCGTGGGTGATTTAGGTTTCCAGTTAATGAGCCAAGCTTTACAGTTAGAAAATGTCACGGTTAATTATCTCAATCCCGATATTGTGATTGAGGGATATCTGCAAAGTGAACAGTAGGGCTACTGCAATTCTGGCTCAATCGGATTGCTAAAGTCAAAAAGTGCTAAATAACCCCGATAATCCGGCAATTATCCCTGATTTTTGCGATCAAGTTCTAGAATCCGTTTATCGGTACGGTTATCCCCCTAGAAGAAGTTGGGCAATCGCTCTGTGATCAATAGTGCCATCATCGAGCAAAATAAAAAAGTTAGAATAGTCAAGCCCTTAGTGATTGAACGTATGACGGTACTAGAAAAAGGTAATATCACGATTCATACCGAGAATATCTTCCCTATTATCAAAAAATCTCTCTACACTGACCATGAAATTTTTCTGCGGGAATTGATATCTAATAGTGTTGATGCCATCTCGAAATTAAAAATGGCTTCTTTAGCAGGAGAAGCAAGAGGAGAAGTCCCCGAACCAGAAATTAATATCGCCATCGATAAAGAAAATCGTACCCTATCAATTACCGATAATGGTATCGGGATGACGGGGGAAGAAATCAAGAAATATATTAACCAGGTTGCCTTTTCCAGTGCGGAAGAATTTATCACTAAATACCAAAAATCAGCCAAGGATTTAATCGGTCATTTTGGACTAGGTTTTTATTCGGCTTTTATGGTGGCTAAAAAGGTAGAAATTGATACTCTTTCCTATCAAGAAGGTGCTACCCCTGTCCATTGGTCTTGTGATGGTTCTCCAGAGTTTGAACTAACCGATTCTTCCCGCAGCCAAATCGGCACGACTATCACCCTAACTTTAATGGATGAGGAAGGGGAATATTTAGAACCTGCCCGCATTCGCCAGTTAGTCAAAACCTACTCAGATTTTATGCCCGTTCCCATTAAAATTGATGGGGAAGTGATTAATCAACAACGGGCTTTATGGAAAGAATCTTCTCAAAATCTGACTAAAGAAGACTACCTAGAATTCTATCGTTATCTCTATCCTTTCCAAGAAGAACCTTTACTCTGGGTACATCTGAATACCGATTATCCTTTCTTGCTCAATGGCATTCTTTATTTTCCCAAACTCAGACCGGATGTGGATGTCTCAAAAGGACAATTAAAGTTATTCTGTAATCAGGTTTTTGTCAGCGAGCATTGCGAAGAAATTATTCCCGATTTCCTGATCCCCTTGCGAGGAGTTATCGATAGTCCAGATATTCCTTTAAATGTGTCTCGAAGTGCTTTAACCAAAGATCGCACCGTTCGCCGTATTGCCGATTTTATTGCCAAAAAAATTGCTGATCGCCTCAAATCGCTCTATAACGAAGACGCAAAAGAATATATTCGTTGTTGGGGAGATGTGGGAACTTTTATTAAATTTGGTTCCTTGAAAGAGGATAAATTTAAACAGCAGGTAGAAGATATTTTAATCTATCGCACTACCTACAAACCCCCAGAAACTGAGGTACAAGTGGCAGTGCAAACCGCTGAAGGTGACGCCTGGCAAGAAGCAACGGCGAAAACTCCCCTAGAAGCGATCGAACAGGAAGGTTATACTACTCTCAAAGCCTACCTAGAACGCCATAAAGAACGCCACGAAAATCGAGTTTTTTACTGTACCGATCCTCGTAGCCAATCCACCTACGTTGAACTCTACAAAAATCAAGGTTTAGAAATCCTTTTCTTTGATTCTTTCATCGATACTAATTACTTTATTCCTTTCCTAGAAAGAGAATACTCTGATGTGAAATTCACCCGGGTTGATTCTGAATTAGACTCGACGCTGCTCGAACAGGATCAAGCTAGTGAAATTATCGATCCCGGTAGTAATAAAACCCGGTCTGAATTGATCAAAGAAATTTTCGCCAAAGCCCTCGAAAATTCTCGCATCAATATCAAAACTGAAGCCTTGAAATCCGATGATCCCCAAGGTACTCCCCCGGCAATTGTCTTACTTCCAGAAGCGATGCGACGCTTACAGGAAATGACGGCAATGATGCAACAAAAAGCCATGGCTTTCCCCGAAGAACATATTCTGATGATTAATACTAATCATCCCCTAATTCAACAAATTATCCAGATTAGTCAGGGAAGTATTGTTACCGGTAGCGGCGAATCTCCATCGGCGCAATTAGCGAAAATGCTCTGTCAGCACGTTTATGATTTAGCTTTAATCGCTCAAAAAGGATTTGATGCCGAGGGAATGCAAGCTTTTGTGGAACGTTCCAATCGCGTTCTGACTAAGCTAACCGAAAAGATTTAATCTATTGCCAAACTTTAGCTGTTTCGATATGCTGAGAGTGTGTTAATTCACACTCTTTTTTTTAGCCCGATAAATATGATCTAGCGATAAGCTATCTTGCAGCCGTCAGCCTTGAATCAGTTATCAGTTATCAGATGTAAGTTTTCAGTTCACTTATACTGTTCACTTATACTGTTTACTGTTTACTGATAACTGAAAAATGCGCTTACCCACCCTCAAATATGAGCGAGGAACCTTAATTCTCCATCCACCACCAAAAGGGAAAAAATGGCTAGATTTTGCCACTTGGGATGATCGTATTGAAAGATTTCGCATTTTGGCACTTCATTATCGTCCTCTGGTGGAAACTCTACAGGAGGAGGGCATTAACTTCCAAGATGAAGCAAAAGCTTTCAACAATTTAGAATTAATTGCCAGTTTTGAACGGGAACCCTACCCCCACCAAACGGAAGCGTTAATCGCTTGGAAAAAATCCCAGAGAAGGGGTGTCATTGTCCTTCCCACCGCTGCCGGCAAAACCTATCTTGCCCAATTAGCTCTACAATCGACTCCCCGGAGTACCTTAATTATCGTGCCGACTATTGATTTAATGCACCAGTGGTATGCCCAGATGTTGGCGGCTTTTCCCGATGCCGAGGTGGGATTATTAGGGGGAGGTTCTAAGGATAATAGTGCTATTTTAATCGCCACCTATCAAAGTGCGGCAATTTATTCAGAAACTCTTGGCAATCGTTACGCTTTTTTGATTTTTGATGAATGTCATCATTTACCATCGGATTTCTTTCGGAAAATAGCGGAAGATTCGATCGCACCCTATCGTTTAGGCTTAACAGCAACACCGGATCGCGGTGATGGTAGTCATCAAGATTTAGATTATCTTATTGGTGCAATTGTTTATCAAAAAAGTCCCCAAGACTTGTCAGGAAAAGCCCTAGCCGATCATGAAATAATTCAAATTAAAGTGAAACTATCTGCCAAAGAACAGGAAAAATATCAAGAAGCAATTAAAATTCGCAATGATTTTTTAAGAAAAAATAATCTCAGTTTGTCTGGTTTAGATGGTTGGCAAAATTTTGTCATGATTAGTGCCAGAAGTAGCGAAGGGCGCCGGGCCATGTTGGCCCACCGGGAGTCGAAGGAAATATCCTCCGGAACCCAGGGAAAATTGCGGGTTTTAGCCGAGTTAATCTGTGAACACCATCCGGAACGAATTTTAATTTTTACCAACGATAATGCCACAGTTTACCGCATTTCCGAGAGCTTTTTAATACCTGCCATAACCCATCAAACTCCTGTGAAAGAACGCCATGAAATCCTGACCCGTTTTCGTCAGGGAGAATACAAAATTCTGGTGACTTCCCATGTTCTCAATGAAGGGGTTGATGTGCCGGAAGCGGGCATCGCGATTATTTTATCGGGAACCGGTTCCACCCGGGAATATATTCAGCGTTTAGGACGGGTGTTAAGAAAAGGTCAACAAGAGGATAAACGGGCGATTTTGTATGAAGTGATAGCCGAAAATACCACGGAGGAAAAAACCTCCCAACGACGACGGGGAGAGCATAAAAATCAAACTAGCTATAAAACCGGTAATCGACAATTGGAATTATTGCCTTCTCCTCCAAAAAAATCTTTTTCTTTCCCGAAAGCTGCCGAATCTTCTACTCCTTGGGTAAGTTCTCAAGAGTCAGAGGAAGAATAGAAAATTTCTCTGGGGGATTTTCCTCTATAATAAAGGTAAAAAATCTGGATTGATACCCCTATGACCGAACTTGCTCAACAAAAATGTCAACCTTATCAATCGGGTTCTTCTCCTATCACTGCCGAGGAAATTACCGCTTTAAAGGCTAAAATTCCCGATTGGAATCTCTTAGAATACGAGGGTATTCCCCGTCTGCAAAAACTCTATAAATTTGCCAATTTTCAAGGGGCAATCGCCTTTACTAATGCCGTGGGAGAAGTAGCGGAAAAAGAAGGCCATCACCCCGCTTTATTGACAGAATGGGGCAAAGTTACCGTTTCTTGGTGGACACATGACGTGGGCGGATTACATCAAAATGACTTTATCATGGCTGCCCGTACCGATGATATTTATCGTCAACAAAAGGCTTAATCGTAGGCGCGAATCATCGCTTGGGTTCCCTGTTTAATTCCCTTGCCTTCGTCCAATTCCGCTACTGCTTTAAATAGGGTTTCCGCTAAATCTGTCCCAGGCAGAATTTCCCCGGCTGTCTGGGCAGTTTCTTTGACTAATCGCAAATCTTTTAAGATATGTTCAATCATAAAAGCCGGCTGTAAATCTTGGGCGAGGATTTTTGGTCCCAAATTTTCTAAAGCCCAAGAACCCGCCGCCCCCGTTCTACAGACTTCTATGACTAAATTGGGGTCTAATCCTTGAATTTTTGCCATTTTTAGAGCCTCACATAGCGCCACCATGTGAACCGCCCCCAAGACTTGATTACAGAGTTTTACCGCTTGTCCGTTGCCGATTTCGCCACACCAGCGAATAGTTTTGCCCATGGCGTGAAAACAGGGCAAACAAGTCTGAAAATCCGCTTCTTTCCCTCCCACCATAATAGTTAAAGTGCCGTTTTTCGCCCCAATATCGCCCCCAGAGACGGGAGCATCGAGAAAACGGAGATTATTTTCCTCTAGCTTTTTACCAATCATCCTAGCGGCTTGAGAGCCAATGGTACTCATATCCACCACCAGAGTTCCCACCGCTGCCGATTCCATGACACCCCCCGCTCCCAAAATTACTGCCTCCACGTCAGGCACATCCCCGACGCAGGTAAAGACAATCTCGGCATCCCTGACGGCGGCGGCGATACTAGAACAAATGTTCGCACCAGCTGCCCCGGCAATGGTTATCCCCGGCACCTCTGGGGTACGATTCCAAGCATTGACAACAAAACCTTGACGGACAAGATTAGCCGTCATCGGCGCTCCCATCACTCCTAATCCTAAAAAGGCAATTTTTTGACTCATGATTTTGGCAATAATAGGGAACAGGCAGAGTGAACTGAAAACTAAAATCTGATAACTGATAACTGATAACTGATAACTGATAACTGTTTTAGGATTCTACCATTTGCAGAAATTGGGCTTCTGAAAGGGTTTTTATGCCTAATTTTTGAGCCTTTTTGAGTTTCTCACCGGGGGCTTTACCGAGGAGAATATAATCAGTGTTCGCACTGGGGGAACTGGTAACAGTACCACCGACATTAATAATCAATGATTTCGCTTCCTCGCGACTGATTTTGCCGAAGGTTCCTAGTATAACTACGCTTTTTCCCCTGAGGGGATTTTCTGCGGATTCTTGACTCGTTTGGACTATCTCCTCTGCGGGTTGCACTTCTAAACTTGTATCGGCAACTGTGATTTTTTCTGCTGCTACTACAGGAGTTTCCTCGGCAATCACTGGGGGAGTTTCCGGTTCTTCTACTACAGGAGTTTCCTCGGCAATCACCGGGGGAGTTTCCAGTTCTTCTACTACCGGAGTTTCACTAATAATTGCTTCTGGTTCATTAGTGGTAATAGGGGCAGTTTGTTGAGAAAAATCGTCTCTTTCTTGTTGTAGGTTTTGAATTTGAACCTCTAAAGCGGCGATTTCTTTTTGCTTAGTTGCTAACTCACCCTCAAACTTAATTTTTTCCTTTTCTAAAGCTTTAGCTGCCGTTTTTTTGACTTCTAAATCTTGAGTTAGTTGGCGATTTTGTTGGCTTAATTCCTCGATATGACGGGAAGTTGTGGTTTCTAATTGGTCTTTTTCGGCACTTAACTGGTGTAGTTGAATCTCTAAATTAGAAATGTTTTCCCGATAAGTTTCTAGCTGTTGCGGTAACTGGGTTAATTCCTGTAATTGCCCTTCTAAATGAGCAATTGTTGCCTGAGAATCGGCCAATTGTTGCGGTAACTGGGTTAATTCCTGTAATTGCCCTTCTAAATGCCCTTCTAAATGAGCAATTTTTTCGGCAGCAGTGCTTAATTGTGCCGATAATTCCCCTTTCTGGGCTGCTAAAGCTTGTAACTCCAGTTTAGCTGCTTCGAGACGAGCGCCGAGACTGTCCTTTTCGGCGGTTATGGCTGTCACTTGAGCGACGGTTTCTTGCAGTTTTATAGTTAAATTGTCGCATTCTTGGCCTAAAGAGAGCGATCGAGTTTGACTTGCGGCTAAATCTTCGCTGAGAGACTTTTTTTCCTGCTCTAACCCGGTAATTTGACCCTGTAAGCTGGCTATTTCCTGCTGTCCTTGCTCATACTGTTCTGTTTGGTGAGCCAGATTCTGTTCTAAGGTTTGAATTTGACCTTGCAAGCTGGGAATTTGAGCAGCTAAATCGCTTAATTCTTGGTTTTTATGCTCTAAATCGACCACTTTCGCCTTTAATTCCTCGGCTTTTTCTAGCTCTTGCTGTAAGAGAGTTTTATCCTGTTCTAGGGTCTGAATTTGACTATAGAGAGAGTTGCTCTGTTTTTTGGTCAAATCAAATTGACGGTTAATTTCGCCTTTTTGCTGCTCTAAAGTTTGAATCTGTGCCTCTAGGCTAGTAATTTGGGCTTTTTCTGCCTCTAATTGCTCCATCAGACCAGCTTTCTCCGCTTCTATTTCCTTAGCGGTGGTTTTCAGTTGTTCAATTTCACTCTCACCTATCTGCACAGCTTGCTGGAGGGACTGGAGAGAATTTTCTAAATCCGTAGCTTTGTGCTGTAATTGGGCGGAATGTTGTTCTATGTGAATTATTTTGGCGTGCAGCTGCTGATTTTCGTCTTTTAAGTCTGATTGCGCCACGTCTAAACCCTTGACTTGAGCCAACAAATCTGAGTTACTTTGCTGTAATTGCGCTTGTGCGGCTAAAAGGGAGGTATTTTTGCTGACGAGACTAGAGCGCGACCAGAGGAATAGTCCTCCGAAAACAGCACTTAAACCTAATCCTTCATAAATTAATTCGTTGAGCATATCTACCCTCCTAGACAAGCGAAAAACAGTCACCTAACCGAACTGATGCGGCAATTTTGGTTATAGACCTACATCTCTACTTATATCAGTTACGGGGTACATTCGGGGGAAGGGGGGAAAAGTCACTTCTTTCACCCTGCTGTAAAAAGTGATTTAGCTATTTGCGTTATCGAAAATTTGGGTTAAAACCCCGTCCTTTGAGGACGGCTTTAAGCTACAATGGAAAAAGCGATAACCAAGCTAAAAACTGAACCTTGACAACAGATAGTAGGGGGTTTCGCGTTTTTCGGTGAAGCGTCAACCCCGTTCAGCGACCACCCTAAAAAAGTGGCGTGGTGAGGAATCGCCGTCCGTTTTACGGCGGCGAGGATGTCAAGTTAACCTGTATCTGATCCCATTCTTGGGTGATTTTCTGGTTGATTTCTTCCTGATGATCAAAATAGTAGCCCATGGACGCAGGAGCTATAGTTGATAATTATCCATTGACCGCGATCGCCTTTTGACCTTTGACCCCTTCCCCTTGAACTGCGATCGCTGATTTGTTGATAGTCAATAATTGATTGAAAAAACACGGATGAGAAGCTAGGGACATTTCTTCTCTGCCAAGTCGCTAGAATGGGACTAGACTTCTCAAGCTTGAAGAATCTTCCTATGTCAGACGCTGTAACGATCGCCGATATTTACAAGTTATTTGAAAGAACTGAGTCCCAATTTGCCGAGTTTCAAAAGGAAGCTGATCGCCGCAGTGCCGAAGCCGATCGCCGCAGTGCCGAAGCTGATCGCCGCAGTGCCGAAGCTAATCGCACGATGGAAGAATTAAAAAAACAGGTACAAGAAACGACCAAAGCGGTCAATAGCTTAACCACTCCTTTGTGTCTTTTTATAGAAGAAATGGTGGAGCCGGCGGTTGTGCGTTTATTTCAGGAACGGGGCATTGATGTCACCCAAACGATGAGTCGCTTGAAAAGTAAGCGTCCTGGGGCGGCAATGGAGATTGATATTGTGGCGGTGAATGGGAGCGAGTTGGTGGCTGTGGAATGTAAATCTCGACTGTCGAGGGATGATGTAGATGATTTTGTCAGCCGATTACAGCGATTTAAGGTTGCTTTCCCTCAATTTCGAGAGTTTCGGGTTTATGGGGCAGTGGCAGGCATTGAAATTGATCAGGGGATAGATGTCTATGCCTATCGGCGCGGTTTGTTTGTGATTAAGCAGTCGGGGGAAACGGTTAAAATTATCAATGATGCTCAGTTTCAACCTTTGGGTTTTGCTTCAGGTGTTTAATCTCTTTTTCGAGAAGATGTAATTTTGCGATCGCCCTTTTAGTTAATAATGAATAGTTGATAATGTAAACTGTCAGGAGTCATTTGGGAAACCATCATGGAAATAAAAAATATTAAACAAAAAGCCAGAAATTTAATCGATAAATTGCCAGATAATTCTACATGGGATGATTTGATGTATGAGATTTATATGAGACAGGCAATTGAAGCGGGGTTAGCCGATAGTGAGGCGGGAAAGGTTATTTCTGTTGCAGAGGTACGCACTAAGTTCAAGCTAGAGCCATGAAAGTTTTCTGGACAGAAACCGCAGTTAATCATTTATCATCCATCTACAACTACATATCACAAAACTCCCCTCAATATGCTCAAAGACTGGTTGAAAGATTGACTAGACGCTCAGAACAGATCGCTAATTTTCCCTTTTCGGGTCGAATTGTTCCAGAGTTTGAAACTGAGCAGCTCCGAGAAGTTATCGAGGGTTCTTATCGCATAATTTATTATATCAAGCCTGAGCAAATCGATGTTATTGCGGTACTTCATGCGGCGCAAAACATTGAAAATCCACAAGACTAACGATAATGCAAGACCATTGGGGGAGTAAATTAATGGCAGCAGTGAAGATTACCAAAAAACGCAAGAAAAAACCACAAAGGCACAAAGAACACAAAGATTTTCTCACTCATAACTTTTTAGTAGGAAGCATACCACAAAAAAATCAGGGCGATGGTTGACCCCTCGGTGACAGGTATCGAAAACCCAGAACCCGCATGGCTTCGTGGAAAATTACCTGTTCGTAAATGTTGACAAAATCCTGTAATCCTATGTGCTAAACCAAATCCTACACATCTCCTCTTTCCTCAAAATTAAATCTTGATGCGAGAGAAGAGAAGCTATAACTAAGAAGATTTAATCCTAGCCCACCTTCTACTCCTCTCTTCCATATCTCTCCATAATAAATTCTCTCCTCATCAATCCCCCATCCAATCCAAGACCACTCATCATCTCCCAAATCTCTCCATCCCATCATTCTATTGCAATACATAAGTATGGGAAGGTGATTGGGCAGGGTGTTTATAGTACTATAATCTACATCGTTAATCCCCAACCATCTTCGTTCTTCATTCCTCCAACCTACGCAAGCACCAAAACGATACCATTTACTTTTAGCCCTATGATACTCCTCCCAAGTAGTATGCCCCCTGTCAAAACTGTCACTTCTTCGCCAGTAATCCCAACCCCCTAGGTCATGGTAAATTTTCGCCTGTCCCTTGATGCCAAATTTCCCTTTACTGTATTGCATCCAGAGACGGTCAATTTCATTAATTACATCTAGGGATACATTTCTAAAAAGCTTATCGAAGTCATCATAATTTTCTATAATCATCCATTGATACATAATGAAGGCAGTTTCGTAGTCTGCGTTCTTCCAATCCTGTTGTTTTAGGTACTCCGCTAACTTTTGATAGATCTGTTCTTGGTTTGCGATAAGATATCCTCTCTGTTTTCTCAGTTCTTTTTCGTAGGCAAGATCGGTTTCTTTGTTATATTGAACCAAGATCATCTTATCGAATTGTTCTCGGAAGCGTTCGGGGTTTTCTGTATCTGCAAAGGCGAGACGGAAAATTTCTGCCCATTTTTCCTCGTTCTTGTTCTCTTTATTCCCCCAAAGTTCGGTTAAAGTCTTGGCTGCTGTTCCTGCTAAAGCAGAAAGCTTACTTGCATCTTTAGGAAGCTCGATATGGGGGTTAATATGTTTGATGTGAGAGGCGCGGTAGAGGGTTTCTCTGTCGTCATTGCAGATTACCTCGATCAAGCCTTTATCCTGTGCTTGTTGTAATTTTTTCTGATAGTTGGGAACAGATTGACAAACCGCTTCTAAAGCAACCAAAGGGACAGGAATTTCATAGATTAGGCAATTACTGACCACTTTTTCAAGAGCTTCATCCGTCAATAGTTGAGGTTTTTCTTCTAACCGCCAGACTATCTTATCGCGCCAAGTAACATCAGTTTCATTCTCAAATGACCGCAACTTTGTATCTATATTCCCTGCACTTAAAACCTCATTATTGAGCCATTCCAAGAGACGGGGGTTGCCATCAGCAAGGGTTAAAGCTCTTTCTATATAGTTTTTATCAATCTTACCCGAACTAAAATGCTCTAACCGCCGCAGTTTCTTTTCTAAATCGGACTCTTTGTATTTGAAAGAGGGCAAAGATTTCAGATGATAAAATTTCTCTAATAGAGGGGAATTGAAGGTATAGCGCGAGGTAATAATCAGGCGATGATAGTAATTAGTTTCCTGTATCGCCCAAACTAGAGCTTGTAATAGTTGAGCTACCCCTGCTTTAAGGATGTAGTCATCGCTGGCTGAAGGGCATTCTAAGTTCCACTCGAAATCATCAAGAATAAGCAAAAAAGGCTGGTTTAACTGACCAAAAACATCCCTTAAGCGATAGTCTAGCTCCTCATTAAAATCCAGAAGGATTTGACGTTGTGAACGGTCTAATTTTTTAGCTAGGGTATTAACCAAGCTAGTTTGATCAATTTGTTGATGCCAGACAAGCTTAGTATAGTCTGGAAGGCGATCGCACAGACGAGCGGCGAGGGTACTTTTCCCGTTACCACCAAAACCTTGCAGAAAAACGCCGGCCTTATGAATTGCTTTAGGATTATCAAAGGGTTTTTTCAGCACTTGCAAGCAATCCTGAAGGTCACGGCGGCGACCGATAAAGGTTTCCCGTGTGGCTACCCGCAAATATTTCGTTTCTGGGTCCACAAATTGGTCAACAACGGATACGGGAGGTAAAGGTTTTTTTTGTCCTCTCCTTACCAAAGCTTCTGGGATACTTCCCCTCACATAGAGGCGTAAACAATGCCAATCCCTCGCCTGATTTTCCAATAATTTCTGATAGGTAAAAGCTAACGACTCGCTCAAAGTAAAGCCTTGGGAAAGCTTTTCGTAGAGGATAGCCGCCGTGTCAGCAGCTTCGTTATCCCTGACGGGTTGACCCCACCCCAAAACGGTTTTAGCCCCATTTTTTAATAACTTCTCGGCCATGGAAAGGATCCCATCACCATCGGAGTAGCCTGTCCGACACCCTGATAAAAACAACAGCTTAGGTAAATTAAACTGTAATTCTCTGGCAATATCTTCGGCGCTAGTATCTTGCCTATCTCCGTATTCCGTCTCGGTAATAAAATAGGGTTTCTGATCCTTGATGGTAGCGTGTCCGCTCAAGTGGATAACATCGAAGTATCCCCTATCTTTACTGGCTATCAATTCGCCCAATTCCTTGATGCAGCCGCTCTCTTCAACGGTTAAAGATAGGGGTTTCCCTCTAGTTGCTTTGAGGATCTTCCCTTCTTCTGCCTCAAAGTCTAGTATAGGCTTTACACCCTTGGCAGAACTTGCCATGAAAACCACATTTAAGGCTCGATCCTGCGGGTTGTTGTCAACAGTTAACAGCCTTTCATTACCCGTTTTCATCCACCGCATGGGAACAATAGCGGGAAGCTTAGACACCAGAAAACTCTGCCCATCGTGTAATAATTCCCAGGGTAGATGGACTAATCCTTTGCTGGTGCTGATAGCCAGAACTATTTTCTCTCCCCGGTGGCTATCTAATTCGCTCTGGAGGATGCGCTCCGTACCATCTAACCATCGGTATAAACCTTGTCCTGTTGTGGCGTGATCTCCGGGTAAACGGGTATAGTAATCGGTGTCGGCCTTACCGCTCAGATTTTTGATTTCATTCAGGAATCTTGTGTAGGTACGGGTTTGGTTGGGGTTGTCCCAGAAAAATCGGAACTCAACGCTATTGCTACCGCTCTCCTGAAGATCAATATGCAGTATCTTCATGATTGTTCTTGTTCCAAGAGTTTTTGTAGTTGCTCTAGGGTAGCATCTTTGAGCAGCAGGCGATCGCCGTTTTTGCTGACAATCAACACCCGTTCGATCTTCGGGGTTTCAGGAGAGTCAATTTTTCGCTTTAATTGGTACAATTTCTCGGCGATGGCGATTGTTCCGCTAATAATGCCGATGATGGTGGCGATGGTGGCAAGGGTTCCCTCTCTCTCCACTTCAGAGATAACTTCGTAGCTGCCTTGCACCCCTTCCATCTCGACGATATCCTGAGCAACTTTGATAGCATCGGCTCCTTGAATTTCTATCTGCATCAGTTTTGTTCCTCCTGTAAGTACCCAAGCAAATTGATTTACAGATAACGATCCTTTGACGACGATGATCCCCTTGTTGTAAATAGATTAAACCGTTGCGTTGCTGTTACAGGCAATACTACTATTGACTAGCTTTGTTGGGGAAAAAATCTCAATTACTATCAATGGTTGATCTAAGAAAATATTTCAGTCTCTCCGTCGGGAAATAACCTATTAGAGACTGAAAAATCTTAGTCATTCCATTCCCCTTTGGGGGGTACGGGAGGATTGCGTCGAAGATGGCGGGTTAAGTCCTCATCCGGTTCCCTTTCCCCTCTTAGCCACTGTTTAATCGCTGTTTCGATAATGCGACTAGGATCGTTAGTCAGGTGTTTAATCTGTTCTAAAACTTCCGAGTCAAGGTGAATAGCGATTTCAACTTTCTCGGCCGTGCGCTGAGTCGGTGTAGCATTTTCGTTCATAAGCTCTATTAATGATTGCTATCTATCATTCTACCCGTCAGTCGAGGATTCTTATCCAAGAGTTTATCTGTGGTAATCCGATTTGGACAAATCTTACATCTTCTCCTTAGCCATTGCCCTTTCCCTGATTTTGTCACCAGACTAAAGCCGAGCATAGTTTCCTGTGGATGCCGAGAGGGGAAGCCAAGGCCGAAACCATGACTATACTTGCAGTTTAGCTTTTTTTATCTTTACCGAAAAATTGGGTTTAAAGCCTCGCCCTTTTAGGACGGCTTTGTGTTAAACTGATTGGTAAGCGGAAAATCAGATGTGTAGTCGTGACACGCGAACTGACCGTTGGACAAAAGCTAGTGTCACCAACCCATTTCGGGTTGCCCCAATACCTCACTGCTCTAATCAAAAAAAGTACGGCATAGGTGGGAGATAAAAAAAATTAAATAGGGTAGGGCATACCCGAATTTACGCTTGGGGAGTAGTCCCTAAGAGTGCTTGCCTTGTAGGTGTAGTCGGACTAGACATGAAGCTGTAAGACCAAAATTACCACGATGACTGACGTTCCCGTTTCTCGCATTCGCAATTTTTCCATCATCGCTCATATCGATCATGGTAAATCAACTCTCGCTGATCGCCTCCTGCAAATTACGGGAACCGTAGCCCAACGGGAGATGAAAGAACAATTTCTCGATAATATGGACTTGGAACGGGAACGGGGTATCACCATCAAGTTACAAGCGGCGCGCATGGATTACACCGCTAAGGATGGTCAAAAATACGTTCTCAATCTGATTGACACCCCGGGCCATGTGGATTTTTCCTACGAGGTTTCTCGGTCTCTAGCGGCGTGCGAGGGAGCTTTATTAGTTGTAGATGCGTCCCAAGGCGTGGAAGCGCAAACTTTAGCCAATGTTTACCTAGCACTGGAAAATAACCTCGAAATTATCCCAGTTTTAAATAAAATCGACCTACCCAGTGCCGAACCGGAACGAGTGGCGGCGGAAATCGAGGAAGTGGTGGGTTTAGACTGTAGTGAGGCGATTCGTGCCTCGGCTAAGGCCGGGATCGGTATTAATGATATTCTAGAGTCGATCGTCCAATTAGTTCCCCCTCCCCAAGATACCCTCGCAGAACCCTTCCGAGCTTTAATTTTTGATAGTTATTACGACGCTTATCGAGGGGTAATTGTCTATTTCCGCGTCATGGATGGTCGGGTGAAAAAGGGCGATAAAATTCGTTTTATGGCTTCTGGTAAAGAATTTATTATTGATGAATTGGGAATTTTATCACCGCAACAGGTACAAGTAGATGAACTTCACGCGGGAGAAGTGGGTTATCTGGCAGCCGCAATTAAAACTGTCGCTGATGCCCGGGTGGGTGATACGATTACTCTAACCGCTAAACCGGCAAAAGAGCCTTTACCCGGTTATACAGAAGCAAAACCGATGGTTTTCTGCGGATTATTCCCCACCGATGCTGATCAGTACGCCGATCTCAAAGATGCGCTGGAAAAGTTAAAATTAAACGATGCAGCTCTATCCTACGAACCAGAAACTTCTAGTGCCATGGGTTTTGGTTTCCGTTGCGGTTTCTTGGGACTGCTACACATGGAAATCGTCCAGGAAAGACTAGAAAGGGAATATAACTTAGATTTAATTACCACTGCTCCCTCGGTAGTTTATCAGGTCACTACCACCGATGGGGAAATTGTCGAAGTGGATAATCCTAGTTTGTTACCTTCCCCACAAAAACGGGAAAAAATTGAGGAACCTTATATCCAAGTGGAAATGATTACTCCGGAAACCTATGTAGGCGCTTTGATGGAATTATGTCAAAGTCGTCGGGGAGTTTTCAAGGATATGCGTTATTTTACTAAAACTCGCACCGCTTTGATTTATGAGTTACCTTTAGCAGAAGTGGTGACAGACTTTTTTGATCAATTAAAATCTCGATCGCGCGGTTACGCTAGTATGGAATATCAATTAATTGGCTATCGGGAAAATGAGCTAGTTAAATTAGATATTATGGTCAATGGTGATCCCGTTGATGCTTTAGCGATGATCGTTCACCGGGATAAAGCTTATTATGTTGGTCGCGCTTTAACTGAGAAGTTAAAAGAATTGATTCCCCGGCATCAATTTAAGGTTCCCATTCAAGCAGCTATTGGTTCTAAAATCATCGCTAGTGAACATATTCCTGCTTTAAGAAAGGATGTCTTAGCTAAGTGTTATGGTGGTGATATTAGCCGCAAGAAAAAGCTGTTAGACAAGCAAGCAAAAGGGAAGAAACGGATGAAAGCGATCGGAACTGTTGATGTCCCCCAGGAAGCATTTATGGCAGTCCTAAAACTCGATCCTCAGTAAAGTCTAGGGGTGAGAATTAACTCACCCTTTTTAGTTTTGGCAGTGGCTAATTATTATGAAGCTTTTGAGATTATCCTATCAAGATTTAGCCTCTGGATTAAGTATAGATTCTTGCGACTTTTTTTCAGATTTGAATTTATTAGTTGGTATCTCAGGTGCAGGAAAAACCTCGATTTTAAAGGCTATTAGTAATTTAAAAAGAATCGCTAACGGTGAGTCTATAAATGGGGTGAAATGGGATGTAGAATTTTTAACAACCGATCATATTCGTTATCATTGGTTGGGTGAATTTGAGGTTAAAAAAGCCCGTTCTCCCATCAAAAGCGATAAAGATGAAGTCAATAGTAATGACGGCGAAAATAAGGTTAGTATAATTAGGGAAACTCTTTTAAAAGATCAAGAGGTTTTGATCGCAAGAAACCAAGAGGTAATTGAGTTTAAACATTCAAAGACACCAAAACTACCATCTTATTTAAGCTGTATAGAGCTTTTCAATCAAGAAGAAGATGTTTTCCCTGTTCGACAGGAATTTAACAAAATTATTTTCAATCCACTTAGGTTTAATAGCTCATATTCAGCAGTTGATAAAATCTTGGAAAACGACGAATATGCCGAATATAACTCTCTCTCTGAATTACAATCGAGTCAACTTGATATTTCCGACAAGCTACTGATCAATTATCAAAAATATCCCGATACGTTCGAGATAATAAAGATAAAGTTTTTTAAAATTTTCCCTCAATTTGAAGATTTAAAAATAGAATCTTTAAAACCTTTTTCATTAACTCGAAGTGGTTTACTTAAAAACCCACCTTACATACAAATAAAAGAAAAAAACTCTCATGTCTGGATTTTAGAACCAAATATCTCCTCTGGAATGATAAAAAGCCTGATGTTCTTAGCAACGATCGAATTATCTGCTGCTGGCAGCGTTATATTAATCGATGAATTTGAAAATAGTTTGGGGGTTAACTGTTTGGACACTTTAACAGAAGATTTATTAGTTAATTATCGAGATTTACAGTTTATTATTACCAGTCATCATCCTTATATAATTAATAATATCAGTCCTGCCTATTGGAAAATAGTCACTCGTAAAGGAGGAGTAATTCAGGTACACAATGCGGCTGATTTTCATATTTCTAAAACTCGACAAAAAGCCTTTATTGATCTTATCAATGTCTTAGAAGAATTTCCCCAAGGAATTAGTTAATCGATGAATATTTATTTTTTAGTTGAAGGAAGAAGTACCGAAAAAAAGCTTTATACTGCCTGGTTAACTCATCTTATTCCCGAAATTGAGCGAGTTGATTTTTACGATCAAGTCAATCACAACAATTACTAAGCTAAACGGCGCTTAACCTGCATGATCCAATAGCTATAACCCTTTTGGAGTCTATATCGGTGATCCGAAGTAAAAGCCGTTTAGCTTATCTTATTAGTGGTAATGGCTACCCCTCGATACTTAATGAGGGAATTCCTAACGCTATCGATAAAATTCAAGAAGTATCCAAATATAACTATCTAGTCATCTGTCTCGATGCTGATGAGGATACTGTCGAAGAAAGAGAACAATATGTTAATGACTTTATCACCAAACATATTACTGTTCCTGCATCACTCGAAATCGTGATCATCATTCAAAATCGATGTATTGAAACATGGCTACTAGGCAATCGCACTATATTTAATTCTAAACAACCTTTACAGGGACTTTTAGCTGATTATGTTCAACACTATGATGTTTACGAAAATGATCCCGAACTAATGGGTAGATTTAATTGCAGAAATCATGCCGATTTTCATTTTGCTTATCTAAAGTCTATTTTTGAAGCTAAAAATTTGTCTTATTCTAAAAAATCCCCCGGAGAAACTCAAAAACAATACTATAGCGTTTCTGATTTACAAGAGGTACATTCCCGATCCTGAACAGCTTAATCAGCAAAGGTTTAAGTGTGCCGCACAGATGCGAGAAACGCTATATCTTAATGAATTAAAAAAGCGTATCGATCCAACTGAACACTTAAAAACCTTTCAGAAATTTATTAATTTTTGTGATAATATTCGCCAAAATTTCAGATAAATTGATATGTGGTGCTTCTGCCAAGAATGAAATATAAACTGATCTGGCATCGTCTGCTGACTAATGGCTGGGTGAAAATGTAGTACAGACTGTGATCGAGAATACAAGACTATGACAAGGCTTTTGTCCTAGAAATTTCTAGTTCGGCAGATTTTTGTAGTATTGTAGTATAATGGTAACTCCAGAAAAACAATCCCAAAAGTGCCTTTAGTCTCTTCAGTTAGCAGTTACCAGATAGAAGTTAAAAATTGGCAATTTACTTGATGTTATGGCTTCCTTACGGGATATTATCAGTTACTATCGCAATTATCAAAAAGCCGCCTTTTTGAGCATTGCTGCATCGAGTGTCTTTGAAATTATCGATCTGATGGTTCCCTACGCCGTCGGACAGATTCTTAATGTTCTTTCTCATCAGCCTTTAGATGGATTCGTCCAGTCTTTGGTCGATCGCACCATGGTTTTAACTCCCTTTGCCTCAGAAAAGTGGGTTAGTTTGGCAGTATTATTAGGCTTAATTTTCCTAACCACGGTAATTAAAGCACCAATTCAGCCTTGGGTGGGTGTATGGTTTCACTGGGAAATATCATTAAGAGCGCGACGAGATCATCTCAAAAAAATTATTGCTAAAATTCTCACCTTACCCCTATCTTTTTACGATGAAAATAATCCAGGACGCATCGCTAACCGGATCGCCAAAGGGATAGAAAATCATACTTGGACTTATCCCGAAGTGGCGGGAATGATGATCCCAAAACTGTTTAGAGTTTTCGGTATCTTTATTGTTATTTGGGTAATTCAATGGCAAATCGCCCTTGCTTTTGTTATTTCTTTTGTATTAATTGTAGCTTTTATTGTGAGAGATTTAAAAGATTTAATGCAAAAAGAAAGAATTCTTGATCAGCACATCGAAAATACCCAAAGTCGCAATTCTGAGATTATTACTAATATCAAAACTGTCAAAGCTTTTGCCACAGAAGGACAGGAATTATATCGTCAAAAACAGCGTTTAGAGAGAGAATTTACCTACGTTATCCATCGCATTCATAAGGGTTATGTGGACTTAATAACTTGGGAAAAAACCCTTGTCCAGGCTAGTTTATTTGGAGTATTTTTTTTTACTCTCCTAGCCACCGTTCAAGAGAAAATCTCGATCGGGCATTTTATCACCACCTATACCCTCGCTAGTATGGCCTATGCGGAATTAGATCCCCTATCCCAAATGGCAGAAACTTTCGCCCGTCGCTATGCTTCTATGGCACGTTTACAGGAATTTATCAACTTGCCTATTGGCACTGATGCTGGTAGTCTTTTAGCCGATCATGCCCAACATAATCCCTATCGTTTTATGGGTAAACTAGAATTAAGTAATCTTAGCTTTGGCTATAGTCCAGAAAGAATGATTGTCAAGGATATTAATATTCTGATTGAACCCTATCAAACCGTTGCATTAGTGGGAAAATCTGGTTCAGGAAAATCCACTTTAGTTAAGTTACTTTTCCGCTATTTTGAACCGAATCAAGGGCAAATTCTGATGGATGGCGAGGATATTAGTCGCTTAGATGTGACTTGGTATCGGCGACGGTTAGCGATTGTCCATCAAGAAGTAGATGTGTTTAATGGTACGGTGTTAGAAAATCTCACCTACGGTAATCCTAATATTAGCTTTGAGAAGGTAGAAGAAGCCTGTAAAATTGCCCGTGTTGATGAATTTATTCAGGAATTACCTAATGGTTATTCCACTATTGTAGGGGAAAGGGGCGTGCGTCTTTCGGGGGGACAAAGACAGCGTTTAGGAATTGCTAGGGCGTTAATTGTTGATCCAGATGTGTTAGTTTTTGATGAGGCCACTTCTAGCTTAGATTATGAGTCAGAAAGAGCCATTCAACTAGCCATGAAATCAATACTAGGCACTCGCACCACGATTATTATCGCCCACCGTCTTAGTACTGTTCGAGAAGCTGATCAAATTGTCGTCTTGGATAATGGTCGTATTGTCGAGATCGGTAGCCATGACCAATTATTAAATCAGCAGGGAATCTATCAACGTCTCCACTCTTTACAAGAAAGCGGTGAACTGGTTTAGTTTTAAGATAGTCCCCGATAGCAGACCGAGAAAATATATCTAATGGAAGTTGATACCATGTCTAACGAAACCGTTACCTATTCCCTAGAAGCTGTTTTGACTAGGATTGAGGGGAAAATTGACAATTTCCAAAAAGATGTTGACCAAAAATTTGACACTTTCCAAAAAGATGTTAATCAAAAATTTGACAAAATCGACGAACGGTTAAATAAGCTAGAGGTAGGACAGGCAAAGTTAACCGAAAAGGTTGAGGGCATCGATAATCGCCTAAAATCAGTGGAAGGAACCCAAAAAATCAGGTTTGGACATTAATTATTCTTTGGGCAAGTGCGATCGCCTACGGCGCAGCGAAGCCGACCGCTACAGCCGGTTGGAAAGTATTTTTTTCAGGTAATCCCTAGAATTAATAGTAGCAACCTCACCACCCCCTTATCGAAAATTTGGGTTAAAACCCCGTCCTTTGAGGACGGCTTTAAGCTACAATGGAAAAAGCGATAACCAAGCTAAAAACTGAACCTTGACCACAGATAGTAAGGGGTTTCG
>VYLB01000079.1_pt1 | contig 28994 bp, 30 predicted proteins | sample 5114431 | NCBI WGS metagenome assembly VYLB01 (sample SAMN12291786, study PRJNA351875) | freshwater metagenome | isolation source: freshwater lake | place: USA: Michigan, Gull Lake | collected 2013-08-08
ACAGCGATGTCTTTCCGTTTCTTTGAGTGGCTGACCGAGAATCGGGATGTGTTTGCCGCTTACAAAGCCAGTTTAGGCTTTGTTTGGGCTTAAAATTTGTTTAAGTCCCATTAAGTAGGGAGGCACAATTATTTGTAGGATGGGTTAGCGGTAGCGTAACCCATGCGGGCGTTGGGTTTCATGCTTCAACCCAACCTACGTCTAGGAAGTCACACTGATTGGTCCCTCATCTCCCTCCGTCAAGGAGGCTTTCCATTCAATTAATTTCTAAGTGCGAGTAGAGAGTCACTAATTCTACCCGTGTCACCAAAGGCATGGTATTCCGTCAACCCCGTTAAGCTTTTTTCACGAAAATAACGTCTTTTTCGACCTTGACTTGATAGGTGGTTAGATTGCGTTTTGGGGGTTTATTCGTGACGACCCCAGTGGCGGTAAATTTTCCCGGATGGCAGGGACAAGCTAAAATCTGTGCGCCAGTATTCCATTTCACTGTACAGCCTTCATGGGTACAAGTCGGGTTTACTGCACTGATCTTTTTCGTCTTTTTCTCCCAGATTAGGAGCAAGGAGCCGACCGGGGATTTTTTATCCAGAAAACTGCCTTTGGCTTCCAATTCTTTGAGGGTAATGCCCGTCACTTTCACAAAGCCGTCCGCCGCTTGGGCCGGGGTCATCTCTTGGTCGGTAGCCGTCCCTAGGATTTCTGGGGCGCAGGCCATGGCTCCGCCAACACCAACGAGGGCAACAAATTCACGACGATTCATGGGATTAGGTTTTTTCTAACAGCAACGTTAACTTTCACTGTACCGTAGAAGCTCTTTCCGTTCAATTAATTTTTAAGTGCGAGTAGAGAGTATTCTTGGAAGAATAATCCTGAGCCTCTTACTCACTTTCCATTCAATTAATTTCTAAGTGCGAGTAGAGAGGGCCAGTAAGCAAACGCCTGACATTGATTATTATTCATTCTTAATTCTCCTGACTCGGAGACTACTGGCTACTGACTCCTAATCCTAACAACAATTTTTAGTTTTCACAAGAGGTCTAATGAATCCCCTCGTCAACTATTTTCGCAACCTGCAAGAAATCCACTCCTCCCAAGCAGCGGTAAAAGAAACCTCCTACTACGGCACTCTCGAAACTCTCCTCAACGAAATCGGTAAAACCCTAAAACCGCGAGTCCGCTGCATTATCAACCTCAGAAATCAGGGTGCAGGATTGCCGGATGGGGGACTCTTTAACGTCAATCAATTCCCCAAAAATCAAGAATTAGAGGCTTTTACGGCGGTTTTTCCCGAAAGAGGTGCGATCGAGATTAAGGGAACCAAAGAAGATATCAAAAAAATCGCCGCCAGCGAGCAAGTACAAAAATACTGGCAAAAATACGGTCAAGTATTAGTCACCAATTATCGCGATTTTCTGCTCATTGGTCGCAATAGCCAAGGTCAACCGGTAGAATTAGAAGCCTATAGTTTAGCCCCGTCAGAAGCCGAGTTTTGGCTAAAAACCTCAAATCCATCCAAATTTGCCGCCGAACAGGGTGATAGCCTCTTAGAATACCTAAAGAGAGTGCTTTTACAGGCGGCTCCTATCACCTCACCGGCTGATGTTGCTTGGTTCCTATGCGCGCGACGCAAAAGCACGCTTAGAACATCATTCCGATCTTCCCGCTCTGGCCAATATTCGTCAAGCTTTAGAAAATGCCCTAGGTATCAAATTTGAACAGGAACGTGGAGATAAATTTTTTCGTTCTACCCTCGTGCAAACCCTCTTTTATGGGTTATCGAAAATTTGGGTTAAAACCCCGTCGTTTTACGACGGCTTTAAGCTACAATGGAAAAAGCGATAACCAAGCTAAAAACTGAACCTTGACCACAGATAGTAGGGGGTTTATTGACGCGACCACCCTAAAAAAGTGGCGTGGTGAGGAATCGCCGTCCGTTTTACGGCGGCGAGGATGTCAATTTCCGCTTGGGTATTATGGCACAAGCAAAACCCCGATCGCGAGGATAATTTCGATTGGAAATTAGCAGCCTACTATCTCCATGTTCCCATGTTAGCGATTCTTTTTGAGCAGATCGCCGCACCGAGTAAGTTAAAATCTTTGGGATTAGTAGAAGTTTTGAACTGGACCGGTGCAGCTTTAAATCGAGTGCGACGAGAGGAATTTTTTCGTCAATTCGATGAAGGACAAGCGGTACAGTATTTCTATGAACCATTTCTGCAAGCTTTTGATCCCGATTTACGCAAGGAATTGGGAGTTTGGTACACTCCTCCGGAAATTGTTCGCTATATGGTAGCGCGAGTCGATCGAGTTTTACGAGAAGAATTAAATATCGAGGACGGTTTAGCTAATCCCGATGTTTATATTCTCGATCCTTGCTGTGGAACCGGTGCTTATTTAGTCGAGGTTTTGCGCTATATTACCGATACTTTACAGGAAAATGGGTCGGGGGCTTTAGCCATGGCTTTGGTGAAAAAAGCAGCGATAGAAAGAATTTTCGGTTTCGAGATTTTAACCGCTCCTTTTGTCGTCGCTCATCTACAATTAGGTTTATTCCTGCAAAGTTTGGGTGTACCTTTAATAGAAGATAGTGAACGCGTTGGGGTTTATCTGACTAATGCTTTAACCGGTTGGCAACCCCCAGACGAGGAAAGCAAACAGAAAATTCAACAGCTACAATTAAATTTTCCGGAGTTAAATAAGGAACGAGAGGCAGCTGATGAAGTTAAGCGCGGTAAACCGATTTTAGTTATTCTCGGTAATCCTCCCTACAATGCTTTTGCTGGAACCAGTCCCACGGAAGAAGCAGGTTTAGTGGAAGTATATATAGCGTTTCCTGTTCACAAGAGGTACATTCTCAATCCTGAAAAGCTTAATCAACAAAGGTTAAAGTGTGCCTCGCAGATGCGAGAACCGCTATAAACAGGGTTTGATCTCCGATTGGGGGATTAAAAAGTTTAATTTGGATGATCTCTATGTGCGCTTTTTTCGTTTAGCAGAAAGATGTATCTCTGAAAATACCGGTAAAGGAGTTGTTTGTTATAGCGTTTCCTGTTGACAAGAGGTACATTCTCAATCCTGAAAAGCTTAATCAGCAAAGGTTAAAGTGTGCCACACAGATGTGAGAACCGCTATATATTTCTAACTATTCTTGGGTTAGTAAATCTTCTTTTGTTATCTTGAGACAGAATCTATTAAAGAATTTCAATAAGTTCTGGATCGAGAATATGCACGGAAATCGCAACAATTCTGAATATGCACCCGATGGTAGAACCAGTGAGACAATTTTCTCGATACCTGGATTCTCAGCAGGAATTAAACAGGAAGTTGTGATTTCTCTTTGGTTGAAAGATAATTCTCAGCAAGGAACTAAGGTTTTATTTCGAGATGATATTGATGCAGCTAAAGCAGTTGAAAGAAGGTCACAACTTTTAGATAGTTTAAATAATCAAGATTTTGATGATTTTTATCAAGTATCTAACCCAGAAAAGTCTAATCGTTATTCTTTCCGTCCCTCCGATGTTTCTTCTCACTATTTAGCATGGCCAAAATTAACAGATTTATGTGCCGATTCTCCAATTACAGGATACAAAGAAAATCGAGGCTATAGTTTTATTGATACCGATAAAACTATCCTTACTGAAAGAATAAGTCAATACTTTGATAAAAATGTTTCTTGGGAAGACTTAGAGAGATTAAATACAGGTTTGACCAAAGATGTTGCTGGATTTGATGCGAAGAAAGCACGAGATAAAATTTTAAAATTACAGGAAAAGTTTAATCAAAAAATGCTGCTTCGTTATCTGCTAAGACCCTACGAAGTTAAGTGGTGTTATTATACTCAAGTTACACCTTTATGGAACCGAGCGAGACCCTCATTATTTATTCATCAATTTCAAGGTAATTCCTTTTTAGTCAGTCGTCCTGCTGGAGTAGCAACCCCTGAAGGAATACCTTTTTATTTTACTAACTGTTTAGGAGATTTTGACTTTATTAGAGGTCATGCTTATCATTTCCCGATGCGATTACGTCAAAACTATTCAGAGACAGTAAATACAGAAGATAATACTCAAGGAAAATTATTCGACTCCAGTGACTTTAATACTTCTCAAATTAAAGCTAATCTCTCGGAAAAATCTCGTCAATACTTAAAGCAAATGGGTATTAATAATCTCGAGGAAAATATCGAGAATGCTTCCTTAATTTGGCTGCACGCATTAGCTATTGGTTACTCTCCCTTATATTTACAAGAAAATGCCGACGGTATTCGTCAAGACTTCCCAAGAATTCCCCTTCCCAAGAGCCAAGAATTATTAATTAAATCTGCCGAACTAGGACAAGCGATCGCCTCTCTTTTAGACACAGAAAATCCCGTTATAGGAGTGACAAAAAAACCGACTCCTGCACTGCAAAAAATCGCCTTGATTTCCTGCACTGATGGGGTAAATTTAAACCCAGATAAGGGAGATTTAATTATTAACGTTGGTTGGGGACATGGGGGTAAAAATGGCGTGACGATGCCGGGTAAAGGAAAAGCGATCGCAAGACAATATACAACCGCAGAAATGAGCGTAATTAGCCCAGAAATGCGAAAATTATTAGGAACGAAAACCTATGATATTTATCTCAATGATCGAGCCTATTGGCAAAATATACCATCCCGGGTATGGGAATATACCATCGGGGGTTATCAAGTCATTAAAAAATGGCTAAGTTATCGCGAGGAAAAATTATTAGGACGGGGATTAACTATCGCAGAAGTGCAGGAAGTAAGCGAGATGACTAGAAGAATTACTGCGATTATTCTCCTAGAATCAGACCTAGATGATAACTATCAAAATATCAAAACAGCCGTGTATTCTTTTTAATATCTTCTGGTCTAATCCTATGTGATGACAGCTTGATAATCGGGGATAAAAATGACTTTTGCTGGCACTTTTGAGCCAGTGTATTATGTGGAGATTAAAAGCGTTGGTTCTATTTCTCCTGCTCAAACTAAAAGCATGAGTAGTGATTTTTGTCAAGAAATTTAGGCTTATTTAGGAATACCGAAAAATCGCATTTATTTTAACTCTCTGGTTAAGATTTTTGACTGTTCAATCCAAGCTAACATCACCGCAATATCGGGACATAAATCGCGTCTTTGCAGATTAGCCACCTGAAAGCGGAGAATCTGTCGATGCAATTGCTGAATTGATGTCTGTGCCAATTGCGGGATGGAAGCAATACCGGCATGAACCAGCAAACCGCAGTATTGACAACCCACGGCGGGAATCGAGGCTAATTCCGCCATTGCCACCCACTTATTAATATGTTTAGCCTGGATTTGCATTCTTACTGCTAATTTTTCCTTACCCAATTGCGGACGAACTTTTTGCAAAAGTTGTGCGGTGGTGTCGATACCGCAATCCTTTAATTTTTGGCAATCTTGGTCACTTAACCCCGGCAAATGTTCAATTAACCAGCTTTGCCTGTGGATAAGTTGTGATCGATTCATCGAAATTATTAACTATTGATAAGTAGATTATACCAGTTAAGTAGGGAGGCACAATTATTTGTAGGATGGGTTAGCGCACTTCGTAACCCATGCGGGCTATCGATTATGAAGAATACATCAGTATTTATAATTTAGTAATTGAATTAATCAGAAATTTTAAAGATGATCTATTAAATGCCGCCGTGACAGAACAGTATAAAAAAGTCAAAAGTATATAGGGTTAATACTAAATCCGTTGAGTATGCGCTACATATCAGAACAGGCAAAAGGCAAGAGGCAAAAGGGGAAATAAATAATCAGTTTTTAATAACCAGATTTAGTATTACTCCATGACTATCAAGAACTGTTGAAATAGTAGCAAGAGACGAAGTGACTAATCGGAGTAACTTGTTTTTTGTCTCTGCCAAATTCTTATCTTCTGTATCGCGCTGTAAACTTTGAGTATTATAAATTTTTTTAATCAATTCTCCACTATCAGAAAAAACATTACTATCGGAATATTTGGTTGTACTGGCTTCTTCAAAAAATATATTAATTCCCTCTGACCATTCAGCTTTTAACTCTAAGTCATCTACTTGCTCTAATAGATTATTACTAAGAGATTGAAGTTCTTGAAGCTGCGTTTTGACATGAGGTGCTTTAGCATAAATTCTTCCCCAAGTGGTCAAAAAATCGAGAGTTTGTTCGGCAATTAAAGGGGTTCCGTCCGCAAGACTAACTTTAAAAAAAGCGTCGAGGGCAGGGGGAAGAAGCGCAAAAATTGGTAATTCCCAACTATTGACAGAAGCGGTAAGAACAAGTAGGCTGATTCTAGATGGACTATCAGCGGGAATACTATTGCGAGATAAAATTGACGCAATAAATAACCAAATAACCTCATTATTAATCTCGCTGTCATTCTGTAGAAGCTTACGTCCCAATACCCCTAAGCCGATTTCTGAAGCTTCGATCGATCCCAGTGCCAACAGAGCGGCAAACTCTCTAACATGACTATCTACCTTTCTCAGATTGCCGAAAGCTCTATCAATTTCTTCTCTAGCTTTATCACTATCGCCAGAGTCTAAAAATTGTTCTACTCTTCTAAGCATCGTTGTCATTCTGTTTGGGGCGAAGGGTTGACATCCTCACCGCCGTAAACGGACGGTGATTCCTCACCACGCCACCTTTTTAAGATGGTCGCTGAATGGGGTTGACGCAGATAGCGAAAAACGCTTAATTGCTTAAGTCTGACACTTTCGACCCGTCCATTTTGAGTGTCCGAATGCCCTCCGGCCACTTTGAACAAGTCAAAAAAATCTCTTTTTCCATTTTAGCTTAAAGCCGTCCTCAAAGGACGGGGTTTTAACCCAAATTTTCGATAAAGGTAAGACCACTGCGAATTTCAATATCTACACGGGCGTTTTTAGTTTTACGTTTAGAATCCTGAAATGAGTGCGGTTGTGCCTCTGGTGTGACACCACCCTGCTTACTAGCATTTGTAACAAAGCGTTCAGCTTTTCTAAAAGCTTGTTTCCGTTCCTCTCGTTGAAATTCGCTGCATTGCCCTTTAATATTAGCAAGAAATGATAATCCTTCTTGAGCAGTCACAGGATTTTTTCTTGCCCAAGAGTGACTGTATCCACCCTCTTGCTGGATATCGTCTCCTTGAGCTTGTACCCTACCACGATAAGGTTCTGACGAACTCGACATATTAAATATTCAAATTTATTCATTTAAGACAATTATATAGTAATTATCAGCAAAAATGTCAAAAAAAGCCCAAATACTTGATTAGAATCAATTATCGAAAGTTTAGCTATAAAATTATGTAGAATGCTTTCGACGACGTACTGGGAAATTACCTGACAAAAAAAAGTTGATAGAACCAAAACGGTCTATCAACTCTAAAATTACTTCTTCAGGAACTAAAAATTAACGTTCCTGAAAGACGATTTTTTTGTCCAAGGAAGGACGGTTATTCGACTTAGAAGGATACTTATTGCCACCACCGCGGGGAGTTTTATTAATCACCGGTTTACTGCTCGCCGGTGCGGGAACTTCCCAATCGGTTTTCATCCACTGGGGACAATTTTGATCGTAGATCATTTGCAGGGCAGCCGCCGCGATCGCTTGGGGATCGTATTCTTCACTTAAATCCCGCACTAAAGGCAAGAAAGAAGCCATCCGTTCCCCCGATAAAGCCTCTTTTAGCTGATTTTGCAGCTTGGTCAGGCGTTTTGCTTCTACTTCGGTGCGACTAGGAATGGGACTAGATTCCAGACGTTGACGCAGACGCTGTTCGATCTGACGCAACAAACGCCGATCGATCGGTTCTACTAAAGATATAGCAGTTCCCGTTTTACCAGCGCGGCCCGTGCGGCCAATGCGGTGAATATAGGTTTCGGCATTATCCGGCAGATCATAGTTAATAACGTGGCTGAGATTTTCCACATCTAGACCGCGGGCCGCGATATCCGTGGCTACCACTAATTTAATTTTGCCCTCGCGGAAACGTTGCACCAGTCGTTCCCGTTGCACTTGGCTTAAGTTACCGTGGTATTCATCCACCGTTTGCCCCGCTTCTTGCAGTTTGCTGGTTAATTCGGCTGCGGTTTGCTTGGTGCGGACGAAAATAATCGCCGATTCTAGGGGTTCGATCTCTAACAGGGGTTGCAGGACTTTTAATTTCGTCCAACCGCGAGGGATCAGATAAATTTTCTGCTCGATTTTAGCAGGAGCGGCCTGGGGTTGAGAAACCGTCACAGAAACGGGAGATTTCAAGAAATTAGCGATTAAATCGCGGATTTCCCGGGGCATAGTTGCCGAGAAACAGGCGGTTTGACGGGTGGAGGGGGATGCTTGCAGAATTTTCTTAACATCATCGATGAAACCCATACTGAGCATTTCGTCCGCTTCATCGAGGACTACCCAGTTTAGGGATTCTAGATGGAGTTTTTTGCGATCGAGCAGATCGATTACCCGGCCAGGAGTCCCGACCACAATCTGGACACCTTTTTCCAGACTGCGGATCTGACGTTCCATGGATTGACCACCACAGACTGTCAGGATAAAGAGACGACGATCATCAGAGAAATCTTTGATGGCGCTGGCTACCTGTTGGGCTAATTCCCGGGTGGGGGTGAGGATTAAAGCTTGAACGTTAGGATTTTTGGTGTCCATGCGTTCGAGTAAAGGCAGGGAATAGGCGGCAGTTTTGCCGGTTCCCGTTTGCGACATTCCTACCATGTCATGGCCTTCTAACAGGAGAGGGATGGCTTTGGATTGAATTTCGGTGGGGGTGGTGAATCCAAGCGTTTCTAGGTGTTGAAGACGGCTATCGGATAAACCTAAATTGTTGAAACCAGTGGTCATAGGGATTGTTTTGTGGGAATTAAATTAGAAAAATGGAAAAATTAGACTATTTCGCCGTAGAGATCGTAGGTATCGGCCGAAGTAATTCGGACCTGTACGATCGCACCTAGAATCGCCTCCCCTGTCACATAAACCAAGCCATCCACTTCCGGGGAAAAACGAGCGGAACGCCCGATTAACTCCCCTGTTTCTGGGTTTTCCTGTTCGATGAGAACATCGACAGTTTGACCGATATAAGCTTGATTTTTGCGCTCCGAGATTGGTTGCTGAGTTAACATCAACCGTTCGCGGCGTTCGTCCATAATTGCCTGTGGCACTGGATTGGGCAGGTCAAAAGCGGCTGTACCTTCTTCGGCGGAGAAGGTAAACACCCCGACGTGATCGAACTCATGACGCTTGACAAATTCCAGCAGATGGCTGAAATGTTCCTCGGTTTCTCCGGGGAAACCGACGATAAAAGTCGTTCGTAAAACCGCGTTCGGGATAGCTTGCTTGATCCGCTCGATAATGCCATCGTTGACTCGTCCTTGCCAGGGACGGTTCATCGCCCGCAGGATGTCGGGATGGGAATGCTGTAGCGGCAAGTCTAGATAGGGTAAAACATTCGGGGTCTCTCGGATCGCCTCGATAACCTTTGGCGTTAACCCGGTCGGGTAAGCGTAGTGAACGCGAATCCAAGGTATATCGACTTCTCCCAGCGCTCGCAAGAGTTCCGCTAATTTGGGTTCGCCATATAAGTCTAACCCATAATTGGTTGTTATTTGCGAAATGAGAATTAATTCTTGGACTCCTTGGCCGGCCAATTGTCGCGCTTCGGCCACAATGGACTCGATCGATCTCGATCGCTGATCGCCGCGCAGGTGGGGAATAATACAGAAAGCACAGCGATAATCGCAGCCTTCGGCCACCCGCAGATAGGCGACTCCTTCGGTAGTGGTGCGATAACGGGGTAGATTTTCATCAGCGATAAAAGTGGGATCGGCGCTGACTTCCTTGACGCGTTCTCCCGTCTCTACCCGTTCCACGATCTCGACGATTTTCTGATAATCTCCCGTGCCAACAATGGCCACGGCTTCCGGCAATTCCGTCAGGAGTTCATCTTGGAAATGTTGGGCCATACAGCCGGAGATAATAATTTTTTTATTAGCTTCCGCCAGTTCCACGAGGGTGCGAACGGATTCTTCTCTAGCTGCTTGAATGAAACTACAGGTATTAACGATAACGTAATCGGCCAACTCCTCGTCATTATCTACGGGATAGCCAGCCTTGGCCAGCAGTCCTAACATATGCTCGGAGTCGATCCGGTTTTTCTCACACCCTAGGTGTGAGATAGCGATGGTTGGCTTATTGCCCATGCGATCGAGTATCAACCAAATCTTAAACTTCTCTAATGTTAAGACATTTTAACGGATTCCGGACTTGATAAAATCATTAGCAGTTAAAATAATTTCCCCCCTGTGGCCCCGTGGCTAGGCCTTGACCCTGTTAAAATGGGTGAGCGGCGCCTGGTTGGGGACGCTAAGAGTAGTAGACGCTGTGAACTTAATTGCAACTTTCAAGACAAAAAACCCGATTATTGGCGTGGTTCATCTCGCCCCCCTGCCCACTTCCCCCCGTTGGGGTGGTAGTCTCAAGACGGTGATCGAGCGGGCTGAACAGGAGGCGACAGCCTTGGCTGCCGGTGGTGTTGATGGTTTGATTATCGAGAATTTTTTTGATGCCCCCTTTACCAAGCAACAGGTGGATCCCGCCGTGGTTAGTGCCATGACTTTAATTGTTGATCGCATTAAAAATCTGGTGGTCTTACCGATCGGTCTTAATGTTCTCCGCAATGATGCCCATAGTGCCTTAGCGATCGCTACCTGTGTCAATGCCCAATTTATTCGAGTTAATGTGCTAACGGGGGTTATGGCTACCGATCAGGGCATTATTGAGGGTCAGGCCCACGAACTCCTGCGTTATCGGCGCGAATTGGGGTCTGAGGTCAAAATTTTAGCGGATGTTTTGGTTAAACACGCCCGCCCCTTGGCAACTCCTAATCTGACTACGGCAGTGCAAGATACGATCGAACGGGGACTAGCAGACGGGGTGATCCTCTCCGGTTGGGCCACCGGTAGCCCCCCCAGTTTTGAGGATTTGGAACTGGCAGTGGCGGCGGCCAAGGGAACACCGGTTTTTATCGGCAGCGGGGCTGATTTGGACAATATCGGGCGGTTACTGCCGGCTGCCGATGGGGTGATCGTGGCTAGTTCCCTCAAGCGTCATGGCAAAATTACTGAACCGGTGGATCCGATCCGGGTGTCGCAATTTGTGGAAACGGCCCGGCAGATCAACGATCAAAAAGCAAAAATTAATAATTCTCTCCCTTCTTTGCCTCTGTCCACATAACCCCTTGCTAGAATGGCGGATAGTTTCAGGGGATAGCTATCCTAAGTTTTTAGGAATTGAAAACCTCCTAATTAACACAATATCGTTACGGGATTTTTCCTTTCGACAAAGTACATTTCGATTTGTGAAAATCTCATTAAGTAACGATTTCCCTCCTGACTCCTGACTCCTGAATTCTGCTGTAATTTAATCTAAATAATATTATGCGTCGTCGTTCTGTACCTTGGATTCATCGCTACTCCCGGCCCCTAATTGGGGGGGTTTCGATCGTGGGGGCGATTCTGACCGGCTATTTAACCATTACCAAACTGACGGGAGGGGCTGCGGCCTGTACCGCCGGGGCTAGTGATGGGGCTGGTTGTAGTGGTGTTCTTAATAGTCCCTACGCTACGGTTTTCGGGCTGCCCTTGAGTTTGTTCGGTTTTTTGGCCTATATTGCCATGGCGGTTTTTGCCCTCAGTCCTCTATTTATCAATGGGGAAACTCAGAAAAATCTCCGCAAAAGTTTAGAAAATAATACTTGGTTATTGCTGTTAGCAGGGGCGACGGCGATGGCGGTATTTAGTGGTTATTTAATGTATATTCTAGCCACGGAATTAAAGGAATTGTGTCCCTACTGCATCACTTCGGCTTTGTTCGCTTTAACTTTATTAATTCTCACAATTGTCGGTCGTGAATGGGAAGGTTTAGGACAAATTATACTGCCGATGGTTGTAGTGGCCATGGTTACTTTGGTGGGAACTTTAGCGGTTTACGCAGGAGTAAATTCCCCCACGGTGGCAGGAGGAAAAGAAGAAATTACCCGGCCAATGACAGCTGCTACACCCCCGTATGGTTGGGAAGTAACCACGGTTTCGGGAAAAGCAGAAATCGCCCTAGCTAAACATTTAAAAGCAATTGGTGCGAAGGAATACGGGGCTTTTTGGTGTCCCCACTGTTACGATCAAAAACAGTTATTTGGTAAGGAAGCTGGAGAAATCCTCAAAAAAGAAGGGGTTTATATCGAATGCGATCCCCAAGGGGTTAATGGTAATCCCCAAGCTTGTCGCGATGCCGGAATTAAAGGTTTCCCCACTTGGATTATTAAGGGTGAAGAATATTCGGGAACCCAAAGATTAGAGAAATTGGCGGAGATTTCTGGTTATACTGGCCCGATGAATTTTAAATATACAGTTCCGGGGCGCAAGTAGAAAAATATTGAGGGGTTGAACCTGGTTCAGCCCCGACATTTTATAGTGTTTGTTCTCTAGATAAAGTAGAACTTGAATTTTGTTCTTAGCAATAGAGGGAGATTGAAAGTTGCCAGATTTTGATCAACCTATACCCCAAGAAAAACTTGACATTATTGAGAAAAATAGAGCCAATTTATTTGCTTGGCGAGGTCAGTTTTCACCCCAACTGATTGAAACTATATTAACTTATTATTGCCCATCTAATTCGGTCATCCTCGATCCTTTTGTGGGTAGCGGCACTGTTTTGCTAGAGGCAAGTTATTTATCCCTAGAAGCTTATGGATTTGAGATTAATCCCGCTGCTTATATCATGAGTCATACCTATGAATTTATCAATGATTCTCAAAAAAAAGAAGTTCTTAAAAACCTGAGAAATATCATCGATCAAGAATTTCCTTTGAGAATTTTTGAAGTCAGTGACCAAGTAGAAAATTTAGTAGATAAATTGCAAAATACTAGGAATATGCTACCGGATCGGTCAAAGGTTTTATTTGATGCTTTGGTAATCATTCTTGATGTATGTAAGAATAAAATTACTCAGGAATTTATTCAGAAAAAATTTTCACATCTTAGCAATATAATTACTAATCTTCCCTACTCTCAAAAACCGATCAGGGTTGGATTATCTGATGCTCGTTCTCTCCCACTAAAAAATAATCAGATAGATTTTGTTGTGACTTCTCCACCCTATATAAATGTTTTTAATTACCATCAAAATTATCGTCAATCTGCTGAAATCTTAGGATGGGATTTACTCAAGATAGCCAAGTCAGAAATTGGTTCTAATAGAGCAAATAGGAGTAATCGTTTCTACACTGTAGTACAATACTGTTTAGATATGGGTGACATTTTAAAAGAACTGGCAAGAGTCAGCAAGCAGCAAGCAAGAATTGTTTTAATTGTAGGACAAGAATCTAACGTTCTTGGCGTACCTTTTTATAATGCTGATATTATTGAAAAAATAGGTATCAAAGCCAAGCTATTTCAGAAAGTATTAAGACAAAAAAGAAAATTTAAGAATAAATTTGGTAAAGTTATTATAGAGGATATAATTAATTTTATCAACTTAAATAATCAAGTTAGTCAAGAGGTAATAGAACAAATTTCTAGAGAGGTAGCATTCGAGGTATTGGAAAGCAGTAGGCTTTTTGTATCTTCAGAAAACCAGCTATGTTTAGAATCAGCAATTGCCAAAGTCAATAATATTCAAAGAACACCAATTTTAGATAAGAGATTATATATTGATCCTGTTAATATTTGAACATCAACAAAAATACATGAACGAATTTTCTCGTCCTCACTACACAAAAATAACTGCCTGTCTTAACAATCCTCGGTTGCCAGAATCTGATCGGGAACGTTTAGAAGAAGCTATTATAAAATATCGCCAGTGGATTATCGAGTTAGAATCGATTAATTCTGGTCAAGCAGATGCAGTAGAAAAGCTAGTGTCAGCTACTAACCGATATAAGCGTTTTATTGAACTTGACTTGATTTTTGATAGTTCAGATAACTTTTTGTATAGACAGAAAGGACAGTTAAAATTAGATAATACTATATTAGAAGAATTTTTACCGCAGCTGGTTTTCCGTAGTTTACAAGGAATAGATAACTCTTTTGAATTGGGTCCAAGAAATACCTTCTCTGGACTAAGTTTCCTATCCTCTCTCGGCAATATTGGTCAAGGTGGTCAAGCAAATATTAGAAGCAAAAATCAGGATTTTATACTGGGCAAAAAGTTATATCTAAAGTCATCTTTTGAGCCAGAATTTCAAAATCATGAATTGATTGAGTCTCATCTTGGCTATGTTTGTGCAGAGTGCAAAACTAATTTAGATAAAACTATGTTTCAGGAAGCTGTAGCCACAAGTAGAGATTTAAAAATTGCCGTTCCTAACTCTTTATATTTTTTGATTTGCGAATTTATTGATATGACACCAGTTTCAATAATTTCTACTCAAATTGATGATGTGTTAATTATACGAAAAACTAAGCGTATTCCCGCTAATCTTCGACAAGAGTATCGCTCCTCAAAAGCAAGACAGCTGCACAGACAGGAATATGTAGATTTTTTGGATGCTTCTCAATATTATCCCGATGTGTTTCAAAGGATGATCGATAAAATACAAACTCATATTGATAATACAAATCCATCACTGGAAAATGTTTTATATCAAGGATATTTCTAAAAATTTTCTCGACATCAAGTTTAGCTAATTTGATGTATAATCAAGATGTAGATAAGTTGCTAATTATTGGTTATGACTCAGGTAAATCTACAAAAAGCCGCTAATATTCTCGGTGTCACTACCGCAGAAATACTAACATGGCAAAAGAAAAAATTAATCAAAGGTCAGAAAATCAATCAAGTTGATTGGTTATTTGATCTCGATCAATTAACCAATCTTAAAAATAACCAATCCCCCGGAGAATTGAGAATTTTAAAAACTGTTGAGCCAACTAATTACACGGTTATTGAATTATTTGCTGGCTGTGGTGGTATGGCTTTAGGTTTGGAAAATGCGGGACCAAAAACGCAATTACTGGTGGAAATTAACCAAGATTGTGTTAATACTTTAAGACTTAATCGACCGCAATGGAATGTTATAAATCAAGACATAAAAAAGATTAAATTTTCTGATTTTAGAGACAAAATAGATATTGTAGCTGGAGGTTTTCCCTGCCAACCTTTTAGTTATGCTGGGTTAGGGAAAGGATTAGAAGATTTGAGAGGGAGCTTATTTTTTGAGTTTGCTCGTTGTTTACAGGAAGTGCAACCTAAAATCGCTATGGCCGAAAATGTTCGAGGATTATTAAGCAATAAAAAAGGAGAAACCCTGCAATTAATGCTGCAAGCTTTACAGGAAATCGGTTATTATGCTGCTTATCAAGTTTTATCGGCTCAATTTCTCGATGTTCCCCAAAAAAGAGAAAGATTAATTATTATTGCCACCCGTCAAGACCTAAATATTAAACCCATTTTTCCCCAATATAAAAACTATACTATTTCTTTGAAAAAAGCTCTAGAGAATTGTCCAATTTCTCTGGGAGTAGAATATAAAGAAAGAAAAAAAGCGATTATGTCCTTAGTTCCCGCAGGAGGAAATTGGCGGAATTTGCCGATGGATATTCAAAAAGAATATATGAAAAATAGTCTCAAAAATCACGGCGGGCGGACAGGATATGCTAAAAGATTATCTTGGGATGAACCGGCTTTAACTATTACCTGTAGTCCGGCACAAACCCAAACAGAAAGATGTCATCCCCAAGAAACTCGTCCTTTGACTGTGAGAGAATATGCACGAGTGCAGTCCTTCCCCGATGATTGGCAATTTACCGGTAATTTAACCTCTCAATATCGACAGATTGGTAACGCGGTTCCTGTTAATATGGCCTATCATCTTGGTGGCTGTTTAATTAATATGTTGCAAGGGGATTATCTGGGGGAAACACAGCCAAAAACTGAACAGTTAAGCATTCCGGGGTTAGAAGTTAATTAATTTTGACTAAAAGTAAATAGCGCTTGCTGAATAAATGTGAAATGTAGGCAAGGTAAGGGTTTTAGGGCTTTACGAGCGAAACAGGTGCAAGATTTTGAGAGAATCGTGCTTCAAAACCTTGCTTCTTCATCGGCCCGCGTCCTGTAGGGGCGAAGCATTCGGGCAATAACCTATCGGTGAAACCGTAGATTTTCTATCCGAATGCTTCGCCCGTACTTTTTCAGCAAGCCCTAACTATTCGTAATTACTGACACGCAAAAACTATTGATTTAGGATAAGTAGGGAGGCACAATTATTTGTAGGATGGGTTAGCGGTAGCGTAACCCATGCGGGCGTTGGGTTTCATGCTTCAACCCAACCTACGTTCTGACACGCAAAAACTATTGATTTAGGATAACAAATACAATTATAATACTTTTGAATCACCGATAACTGTTTCAGTTTCATTGTTAGATGGTATAGGGAATCTCAATAAATGGATGTTGATTGAGATCAAAATCTTGGGTATTACGAGTGACTAATTTGAGATTATAGTAAAGGGCGACCGCTGCTTGAATGGCATCGGGCAATTTCCATTGAATAACCTTTTTGTTAGGCTGTTTAGTTGCTTTTTTTTGATTTGTTCACGACGGATTTGAATGACTAAATCAGTGATGTTGACATCTAAGTCTATCAGGGGAAAATGGCTTAACAACTCTGCTGCTTTTTCAAAGGAATTATTATCATCAAAACCAATGAGAACTTCGGCTTTAGTAATGACAGAAATATAACTTTCATCTCGGTGAGCTTTGAGATAAACTGTCGCTTGGGTAATACCATTAAAATGGTCGATTAAAATACAGGAGTCTATTAATCGTTTCATATCCACTCCTCCCGAATTTTTTGCTGATATTCTAAGCCATCTCCTTTAGTCCAGATTCCCTTGGTTTTATCTAATAAGGCTTTAAAATCGGCTTCTGTCTTTTCATCCTCAACTACTTGAATGTTAATGGCTAACTTTGTTCCTGCTTTAAAGGGTAAGTTAGAGAGGATAATCTTCTGAGAATGATCGATGATTAAATAGGTTTGATAACTATTCATAATTATTGACACGCAAAAACTATTGATTTAGGATAACAAATACAATTATAATACTTTTGAATCACCGATAACCGTTTCAGTTTCATTGTTTTTAAAAAAACTTAATATACTTCAATTTTCTCAAAAAAATCGACCCGCCTAACGGCGAGAAAAAAGTTAAAAAGGCTGAATAAATAATCAGTTTTTAATAACCAGATTTTGTAGGACGGAGAGGAGTGTAAATATTTATAAAAATGTAGCTTAGAATACAGTTGTGGGGGGGGGGGAATGTGTATTCTCGCAGTTACTTTTCTGATTGATAAAGAATCGAAACCAATGACCATAGCATATAAAACGTTGAAAAAATCCCTTCCTATAGGTATCTTTTCTGCGACCTTTTTAGTGGCACTTACGAATCAACCAAGCTCGGCATTTACTGTTGAGTTTCCTGTGAACCCAGTACCAATTGGAGCATTTAACAAATGGGTTCCCCAAGAATCATATACTCTAGGTGGCAATGTGAATTGGACGGTAGATCTTAATCCTGCCTTTATCCCACGCATTAGTGCAGAAGACGAGAGAACAGCATTTCTGAAATTTCTACAGGATTCAAACTATGGAAAAGCAGTAGCAGATGGAGGACTAGGCTGGACTTTTAATCTTAAACCAGTTGATACTTTAAAGGGAACTTTTAACATTCAAAACTACTATCAAACTCTGTTAGCATCAGACGGACCGCGATATCAAGAGGGTGAACTTCAGTTGCTTGGACAGTTATGGGATTCAGAAAAAGATGGTCAACCAACTCCCTTGGCAGATGGAGATGATATAAATGGAGGTTGTCAAGATTGTAATATTGATCCAATTGATCCAGATGATGAAGATGGAGTCATTTTTGGAGATAGTTGGGTAGATGTAACTTTTAACATTTCTCGTCCAGATCCTAATCCTTATCAACTTCGTGCTTGGTGGGATACTAATTACAATGGAGTCTTCGACCACACATCAGAACTCTACATTGATGATTTACTCACCCTAGCGCCAGGCATCTTTACCAAGCGTTATAATCTAGGATTCAATCCCAAAGCAGATGGTCTTTATAGTCGCTTCCGTCTTACTTGGGACCCGTTAGATTTGGACGTGAAACCGTTTGGTGAATATTACTCTAAAGCAGACTGTAACACCACTGATGCAGCAGCAGGAAACTGTGTCTCTCACGGAGAAGTAGAAGACTACGCACCTATTCCCGAACCCAGTTCTATCTTTGGACTTCTCGCTTTCGGGGGACTCGGATTAATGGGACTTCGCAAGAAACGTTAATCCAATAGTTAGGGTTTGCTGAAAGAAGCTAGATACAATTAATTACACATATCTAATACTAAATCCGTTGAGTAACGCACAGAAAACGGGTTTCTCGGAGAAACCCGTTTTCTACTCATGCACTCATGCAAAAAGGGGAATAAATAATCAGTCTTTAATAACCAGATTTAGTATAACTACTTCTTGCATGGGTGCCTATCCTAACCAAGAAATTGATTTTGTCCGATTTTACTGTTCAGGGGGAATAACTTCTAACGGAATGCTTTCAGTTTCTCCCTCTTTAGATGGATTGACATCGGGACTTTTTTCTGCATCTGGAGTTTTTTCCACCGCTTTGGTTTCTGAGGTGGGGGGATTTTCGGGGGGTACTTCTGGACTGGGGTTATTTTCCGGGATGGGAGTGAATTCTACTGGGGTTTCGCTTTCAGGAGAGGGGGAAACTTCGGGGGAAGCTTCGCTATTGCGGGTAGTTTCCGCGGGAGTTTCTTCTATCCGGGGAGATTCTGGGGTAGTTGCGGGGGTAGTTGCGGGGGTATCTGGGGGGGTGTCTTCACTGATGTTTCGTTCTTCCTGGGGACAGGCTGCCGATTCTAAACCGAGATGACATCGGACTTCCTCCCGTCCCAAAGACACGGCAATTCCCGACACGGACATTAATAAAGCTAGGATGGGTAAGATATTCTTCATAAAATTAGACTTGATTCTACTCCTCGACATCACATTATCTATTTTAGATAGGATCGAACTGATATTGAGAACCCTTTGGCCCTTCATTGCCGCGATTAGCGCGCACTAGGGGAACTTGATTAAAAATGTTAAAATCCGTGGTGCTTCCCTGCAAGGTGATTCCTCGATTTAAAGTTTCGACTACAGTAGCACGGTCAGAACTTTTAGCGATCGCTTCTCCTAATACTTTCATGGTATCGTAGGCGGTAGCAGTACGCCAACTGACGCGACCGCGCCAACTTTTCAGCGCATCTTTGGCAAAAGGATCCGTTGCTTGGAAACTCCAAGGTACTGCTAGAACTAATCCGTCGATGCTATCTGCTCCTTGAATAAGTATATCGGGTGTATAAAGTTCATTTCCGCCTAATAAGAGCATTCCTGACGATTCTTGGGCAATAGCCACGGCTTGATTTATGCGATCGCCGTCTTTACTCAGGGCCAAAAATACCACCCTAGCGCCGGCTTTTTTGGCCTGATCTATGGCGGTTTTAGCGTTAAAATTGGCTTTAGTTGTGTCTATTTCCTTAACTATCTTGCCTCCCGGTTCTTTTATCGCTTTAGCAAAGGAATCCCTTAATTTTTGACTATAGGGACTATCGGAATTATAAAAAAGAACCACTGACGGAGAATTCTCTTGCTTACTAGCATAATTAGCCAAAGTTTTGGCCACCGCTTCCAGATAACTACCTAAAACTTCCTGAGACTTATCCTCAAGGGGAATAGTTTTCAGGGTTGATTTTCCCGTTTGACTAACACTGGTAGTCAGGGGAGAAAGAATCGCTAATCCTTCTTTTTCGTAACTTTCAATCGCTTTTTGACTAAAAGGATCGATTCCGTGGCCCATAACTGCCAAAACCTGACCGGATTGAATCAGATCATCGGCTATCGCTTTTGATTGTAGCCCACCGCCATCATTAGCGATGACTATTTCCAAAGGATTACCAGGATTAGAATTATTAAACTCCTCTTGATACCTGGCCACACCTCGGAGAATTTCCTTGGCACTGTTGGGGTCGTTAGCGATGGGGACAACGACGGCTATAGTATTTTGATTACCTTTTTGTCTAGCTTTGGCGTTATTGTAATAGATTTTGCCCTCCGGGTCGTTTGCTTGGGGAGTGGCTGCCGGTTGGTAAGCTGCGATCGCATTTGACCAATCTTCCTTTTTAAAGGCCGCTGCGCCTTTTTCTTTGTTAGGAGTGGAATTAAGCAGTATTTTCTCGCCTTGGCTAAATAAATCGGGATTTTTAGCCGTATTACTCACAAAAGTTGTCTTGGGTTGCTTGTTTGGGGTTTTTTCTGAGACGACTTCGTGATTACCGGGTTTGGGAATCAGCATTTGCAATAGACTCCAACCCCCTAAACCTGCGGTTAAAGCGGTAATTATCAAAGCGAAGGGAAGTAACCAGTTAGATTTTTGGCCGACTCTAGTTGTAGCACCCGGGGAGACCACAACCGTGGTTTTAACCGTCGTTGTTACGGGATCCATCGCTTCCCTAGGCAGGCCACAGATAGGACAATCAGGAGTAGTATTTTCGCAGGGTTCATGACCTCCCGCAATCGCTTGCGTATAAGGTTTACCATCTTTAGGGATACCGTCACATTGCCAAGTAGTCATAATCAGTTATCAGTTATCAGTTATCAGTTATCAGTTATCAGTTATCAGTGGGTAAGTTATCAGTTATCAGATTTGAGTTTTTAAGTGTGCAGTATGTGTTAAGTGAGCAGTATTAAATAGGGTTTGCGGCAAAAAGTTTTCCCTGGGGGTAGGGTGTGGGGTGTGGGGTGTGGGGTGTGGGGTTTTACCAGTTTTGAGGTGGCCAATTACCTAATTTTCAGGGAAAAAGTGCCTAAATTCCCCCCCGATCACTGCCATATCCAGTACTTTTTAATTGACAAAAGGTCTAAAAGTCTTACCCAACAAGGTTTTTAGCTTTATTCAGCAAACCCTAAATAGCAGTTTCTTGCCATCTTTTCACTGTTTACTGATTACTGTTTACTGATCACTGATTACTGTTTACTGATCACTGTTTGAGGACGTTGTCGTAAGCTTTGGAAATAGAGGCCACCGATAAGCAGTAAAAAGAGGATATAAGCAACAATTTGACTGATATAGAGGTTTTGACGATAACCAAACAGAGATTTGAGGAGGAGTCCGGGGAAAGTGCGATCGCTCAAAATTTGGGAACCGTCCCAAACTTGAAAACCGAGAAGACAGGAGGAGGGGAGAGAAGGACAGAAATTTTGATAAAAAGGGTCAATTTCACTTAAAAGACTGATTCCTGCGTCGATATGTTTCAAAACACCGATGAGTAATCCCGCAACGATTAAGAGTAGGAAAGTCCCCATAATTTGGAAAAAGAGACGGATATTAATTTTTACTCCCCCTGCAAATAGGAGAATTCCCAACAAAGTTGCGACACTTAACCCCGCTATCGCACCGAAGGTTTGTAGCTGCCAATCTTTTTGGAATTGGGCCAGGATAAAGAGAACTGTTTCAAATCCCTCCCGCAAGACAGCGATAAAAACGAGCAGAAAAATCGCTTTTCCTGCCCCATTTTCCGATTTTAAACCCGCTTTTACCGCATTTTCTACCTCAGATTTCAAATATTTGGCCTGTTGAGTCATCCAAATTAACATCCAACTCAACATCAAAACGGCAATCAGTCCAAAAGTGGCGGCCAGTAATTCCTTGAGCATTGGTACGAATGGACTAGGAGAGGCATCCACTTGAAAAAGGATTCCCCCTAGCAAAATACCGACCAAAACACTAGCGACTACTCCGGCACCAATACCACGATACACCCATGAGTTAAGTTGCGATCGACCCGATTTTTGTAAACAAGCGAGGACAATTCCCACCACTAAAGCGGCCTCGAAACCTTCCCGGAGAGTGATAATAAAAGTGGGTAAAGCGGAACTGAGATTCATAAGCTAGTCGATAAACTCTAACTTTGATCCTAGCTTAAGCAAAATCCCGCAGCATCTTGCGAATTTCCAGATTGTGTAATTCTTCTTGTCCGATCATACCGCGAGCGAATTCTTCTAGGTAAATACTGGCATCTTCGACGGTTTCTAGGAGTGCTTTGTACAAATCAAGGGATTTTTTCTCATGATTGAGGCTCTCACTCAAGATTGCTTTGATATTATGTTCATAGCTTTCCTCGATTGGGGCAATTTTTAAGCTAGGATGACCTTCTAAACCGGTGAGAATTTCCCCAACTTGTTGCGCGTGGGTGAGGGACTCCGTGGCCTGAGTCTGGAAAAATTGGACGATGGGGATGCGATGGGGCCCTGTCACCATCAGGGAATAGTGGGTGTAACGGACAACTCCCGCTAGTTCAAATTCCATGATTTCGTTCAGTTGTTCGATGGTTTTGTCTCTGTCTAGTTCTCGCATAAGATTCTCAATAATTTGTCTCTCATTGCAATTGTAGCTAATCCAGACTGGCTAAATAAATCTTAAAACCTTGTTGGCTAATATCTTTAGGCTTTTTTGCCGTCAAAAAAGTGCCAGATATTGGAGCAATCGGGGGGAAATTTTAGGCACTTTTTCCCTGAAAATGCCTAAAACCCCACACCCCACAAAAAACCTTTTCAGCAAACCCTAGGTACTGAATCGAGGCGATCGAGTCAAAAGGATTTTAGCTGGGGGAATAGCAACTCAAGAGGTCATTAAAGGTTTCATTTTGCCTTAAACCATCGAAAACAAAGTTATTACGCGCTAATTCGCCGCAAATATCCGGTTCTATGTCTAGAGCTTCCCGTAAACAGTCGATCGCTTTTTGTTGTTGACCGAGGGCGGCATAACAGCAGGCGGAATTATACCACGCATAGCGATCATCTCGATCGATTTTTAACGATTCTTCATAACAGGCGATCGCTTCTGTTAAACGCTGTAATTCCTGTAGGATCACACCCTGTTGATACCAGGACCAGTAATCTTGCGGTCGGATATCGAGGGCGGTACGATAATTAAATAAAGCCTCTTGGGGATTGCCCCAATCCCGGAAAGCGTCGCCGCGACGATACCAGGCCCAATAATCCCGGGGTCGCGCCCCTAGGGCCAGATCATAGGAAGTGATAGCGCGTTCGTAATTTTTGAGCAATCGATAGGCCTCTCCTTGCCGGTAGGCTGCCCAATAGTCCCCCGGACTATGACTTAAGGCTCGTTGAAAACAAGCGATCGCTTTTTGGTAGTCCTTTAATTCTTGTAGATAAACACAACCTTGATCGTACCAAGCCCAATAGTTATCATCCTTTACCTGTGCGGCGTTAGCATAACTTTGAGCCGCTTCTTCATACATTCCCAAGTCTTCTAGTATCATACCCCTTTTGTACCATGCCCAATAATCATCTGGATAATATTCTAAGGCTTTTTCGTAGCTGATTAAGGCTCCAAAATAGTCCATTCTTTCTCTTAAAATATTGCCTTGGTCATACCAGTCCCGATAGGTATCCGGACGGCATTCGAGCGCTCGATAGACAGTAAATAGATAGGTCATAGTCATCAATCTCTAACAATTGCATCCGTCAGTCTTATCAGTTATCAGTTATCAGTGGGATTGTTCGGTGGGCAGTGGGGGAACTGGCGATCGCAATTGACCGCCATTCCTATTTATACTTTTAGAACAGGTCTAGATCCGTTAAAGCGCCGAGACTGCTAGAGGAGACTAACTTAGCGAATTTGCCGAGAATTCCCGTTTTATAGCGTGGGGGGTGCGGTTGCCAATTGGCACGACGACGGACTAATTCTTCCTCAGATACATTTAAACTCAAGAGACGCTGACGAGCATCAATAGTAATTTGATCCCCTTCCTCTACTAGAGCAATTGTACCACCTACTGCCGCTTCTGGAGCGACGTGACCGACCACCAGACCGTAGGTTCCCCCGGAAAAACGACCATCGGTAATTAATCCCACGGAATCCCCTAAACCGGCGCCGATAATTGCCGAAGTGGGGGCCAACATTTCCCGCATACCCGGTCCGCCTACTGGTCCCTCGTAACGGACAACCACCACATCCCCGGCTTTAATTTTTCCGGCTAAAATTGCCTCTAAACAGGTTTCTTCCGACTCAAACACCCGCGCGGGTCCGGTGATTACCGGAGTTTTCACGCCGCTAATTTTGGCCACGGACCCCTCTGTGGCCAGATTTCCTTTTAAAATGGCTAAATGACCCTCTTTATAGACAGGATTGCTAAAAGGACGGATAACGTCTTGGCCTGAGGGCGGTTGGTCGGGAATATCGGCTAAAATCTCGGCGATAGTCTGACCGCTAATGGTGAGAGCATCCCCGTGCAGTAAACCATTAACCAGCAGAATTTTCATCACTTGGGGAATACCGCCAGCTTTATGTAGATCCACGGTAACGTAACGCCCGGAGGGTTTAAGATCGCAGATAACCGGTACACGCTGCCGGATAGTTTCAAAATCATCGATCGATAATTCTACCCCGATGGTGCGGGAAATGGCTAAAAGGTGCAGCACGGCGTTAGTGGAACCTCCCACCGCCATAATTACCGAAATAGCGTTTTCAAAGGCTTTACGGGTCAAAATTTGGCTAGGTAGAATCTGTTTTCTAATCGCCTCGACTAAAACCTTGGCCGATTCTTCAGTACTATCGGCTTTTTCCGCATCTTCGGCGGCCATGGTCGAGGAGTAGGGTAAACTCATCCCCATGGCTTCAAAAATGGAAGACATGGTATTAGCAGTAAACATTCCACCACAGGAACCGGCGCCGGGGCAAGCGTTGCGTTCGATTCCGATGAGGTCTTCTTCACTGATTTTACCGGCGCTGTACTGTCCCACGGCTTCAAAGGAACTGACTACGGTTAAATCGCAATCTTTGTAGCGCCCCGGTTTAATCGTGCCACCATAGACGAAAATAGCGGGAATATTCATCCGGGCCATGGCAATCATTGCCCCCGGCATATTTTTGTCACAACCCCCGATAGCGAGGACTCCATCGAGACTTTGACCATTACAGACGGTTTCAATGGAATCGGCGATTACTTCCCTAGAAACGAGAGAATATTTCATCCCTTCTGTTCCCATGGAAATCCCGTCACTAATGGTAATAGTCCCGAAAAGTTGCGGCATTCCCCCCGCTAATCTGGTTCCTGCTTCGGCACGCATTGCTAAATCATTAATTCCCATGTTACAGGGGGTAATGGTGCTAAATCCGTTAGCGATGCCGATGATTGGTTTGCTAAAGTCCTCATCCCCAAAACCTACCGCTCTTAACATGGCCCGATTAGGACTGCGTTGGGTACCTTGGGTAACAATGCGACTTCTGTAGTTATCTGCCATAACTTTATCTTTCTCCAATGGCGGCTGATGTGTGCGATCGCTGCTCAAGTTCTCCAATCGCACCTTTATTTCTATTTTCTGACTTTTGGCCGCTCTGAGCAGGTTTTAGGACAGCCCATCTCTAAAGAAAATATAAAACTGCGGGATTATTCAGGGGACAGGAGGCAGCCATCAGGAATCAGCAGTCATACTAAATCCGTTGAGTATAGGCTACTTATGAGGACAGGCACTCATGCAAAAGGGGGAATAAATAATCAGTTTTTAATAACTGGATTTAGTATAAAAAGTATCGGAGGGGGGGAAGCGCCAGAACTGCAAAAGAGCAAGTTTGAGCATTTGTACTAAAATTTCCTCTGGGCAGTTTCAATGCAGTACAGCTTATCGGTAAAAGCATCCATAATTAGGGTTTGCTGAAAAAATCGGCGTTGCTGATTTGAGATATGAATCTTCTTTTGTGGGATTTTTAAAACCTAGACCCAAACTAACTTTTGGATGGGTGCAAGGTTGTCATTCATACCTTGATTCAGCAACGCCTGGGAAAGAAAAGGATTAATTTAGTAATACACCGAGTCATCAGAACGTTTGTAGAAATTGTAGGATGGCTTGATGCCCAATAGGGTTGGTAAACCATCAGCATCAATACAAAAGCAGATTGTCCCATTTTTTTGTAAATGGTAAGCTTCCGCAACAAAGGTTAGTTTGAAACCCGCAGCCGTTGTTACCGTTAAAATTGTTGGTTCATTTTTGCTTAACAGTTCTTCATAAGATTTTTGTTCATACTCTTTACCAATCTTATCGATTTCTTGTCGGAGAATTTGATAATTACGAATGAGTGTCTGTCTTTGTTCCTTGCTTAAAGGAAGTAATTCAGCTAGTTTCATTGACTTTTCCTAATGAAAAAAACAAGAGTTCATCTAAAGGTAACTTGTTAACGGATAAATCATTAATATTATTCAATTTATTAGTGATTTTAATTGCAGGAAAACGTCTAAGTTCATCTGACCAGTATGTTAATATTCCCACTTCTCCATAAACATAGATTTGTGCCAGCCAAGATAAAAAATCTCTCAGGATAGCATCAGACATAAAATAAAATCCCCAATCTATTACATAATAGCGATCACCGATATTATCTGGCAAATTTAAATTAACATCTGGATGTTTCTGAAATTCTGACAAGCTATATAGAGCATAATTAGACAGACCGCAATTAGAAATATTTGCCGCCTCAGCTTCCGCCAGCCATGAATCTAGCTTTTGCCCAAAATGCTTTTCAATTCGCAAGATTTTTGAGGGGATTAATAAGCAAAATTTAGCACTCATGGTTGTTGACTTTTACCTAACCGTAAGAATGGGACACTTGAAAACAAATTTTAGATGTCTGTGGGTGATAGTAAAACAAGAGATATTCAAAATTAGTAGTATTATTAATATTTAATACTGATGGTCTTCCAGTTATTCCATAAACATCAGTTACAGATGCAAATGGTTGTTGGTAACTACAACCTTCTTCTTGTTTCCAAAAATTTACCTGATAGGAAGGAAGTAATGTAAATTTTAACGGTGAACCCCAGAAGCAATTTGTTAAGCATAATGTAAAATTTAGCATTAATCAATCACCGTCACTTTCTTCATTAGACCTCGACCTAATATTATCTTAAGACCAAAAGTCTTTCTAGTTAAGGAATCTATCCGAATAAAAATTATTTTAATTGCCTCATATTTTTTCAGTAAAATTGAATTAGAAACGATAGATATACATTTTGGCTATCGAACTATTTATTTAGTACACAGATCAAAAGCAAGCTATGACTGGGTTATAATTTTTGGAGATGTCTATTTAGTATTTCCTGGGACTGTTAACAATTCTGGCGCTTGCACTTGATGGCTAATCCTAGAGTTAATAATAGTCCCAAAAGAGTATCAGGTTCAGGAACTTTGGCCATATTGGTAAGCTTGATATTATCAACTAATAAAGCCGAATTGATAGTGTTATCTCGATTGACGGGAAAACTAGATTGGATATTTGCTAAAGTATATATAGCGTTTCCTGTTCACAAAAGGTACATTTTCAATCCTGAAAAGCTTAATCAGCAAAAGTTAAATTGTACCTCACAAATGCGAGAAGCGCTATAAGTTATTATTTAAGGTAAAAAAGGCGAAATCGCTGTTATCTACATTAGCGGCATCTTCATCGGTCAGAAAATTCCAAGAAAAGCTGAAAATATCGCCAGCATTAGCAGTATGAAGTTTCAACGCTCGCTTGTCCACTGGTATTCCAGTCAGAAAAATTACCAGTTTCAAAACTTCCATTGACAACAGCAGCGTGGGAGGCTTCAAGATTAGAAGCCAGTAAACCAGCAACAGTAATTAAGGTTAAAGTTGGGAGTTTAAACATGAGTAATTTTCCTGATATATGGTTAATTGCGCGGGGGGAGATTTGGCTGGCTGTTTACTTAAGCTTGAAGAAAAATGTCATTCTCATTGAGCGGCTGGATACTATTCAAGGTGACAAAAAGTGCGCCATTGCCTAATCCTGCTGTTGCACCGTTTTGATTGTAGAACAGATTACCCGTTGCTAAATTATAAACGATTTTAGCACTACTGGAACCAACTAAGTCTAGTTCGTTGGCGGCATCGTTAATAGCCGCAAATTCGGCGGCTTGTAAGCTATTACCAGGGGTACTGACAAGAGCATTGAAAGAGGTTTTACTTAGGATAATTTTGTCAGTTCCTTTGATAAAGTCACTGATACTATCAACTCCGAAATCACTGCTATTAAAGATAGCACCACTGCCAAAGAGGAATGAGTCGCTGCCATCGCCGCCGGTGAGAATGTCATTTCCTTTTCCACCAATCAGGGTGTCGTTACCGGCGCTACCGAGGAGAGTGTCATTGCCATCTAATCCCTTGAGTAGGTTATGGCCACTGTTACCGGTGATGAGATTATCTAGATTGTTACCTGTAGAAGATTTGACGGTGTCTTGTCCTTGGCCAGCACTTTCGATGACCACATCGCGGCTGCTATCGACAATGTAGGTGTCGTCCCCGGGACCGCCTGCGAGTCGGTCATTTCCTGTGCCGCCATCGAGAATATCGTTGCCTTCACCGCCGTTGACGGTATCGTTACCGGCACCGGCGTTGATGTAGTCGTCGCCGCTGGTACCGTTGACGGTTTGATTGCTGCTGTCGCCGTTGACGGCGTTGAGGACGTTGAGGCTAAAGCTATCGTTGGCTTTTTCTCCGGCTGAATCGCTGGCGATGACGGTGAGGTTATAAGTGCCGGAAGCAGTATCTGAGGGAGTGCCACTGAAGGTTCCCGTGGCGGCATCAAAGGTGATGCCACTGGGGAGGACTGTTTCTGTTGCTAGGGTGTAGGTGAGATTATCGTCGTCAATATCTGTGAAGGTATTAGCGGGAATGGTGAAGCTGAAGGGTTGATTTTCTGTGGCGGTTTGATTGGCTATTTCCTGTTGTAATGTGGGTGCATCATTGACTGGGTTAACTGTAACTACTAAAGTATCATCAACAGTTTTACCGTTGGATGTTCCCCGAATTGTAATATTAGCTATCCCAGATTGATTGTCTTGGTAGTCGAGGGTTAACTGA
>VYLB01000215.1_pt1 | contig 28725 bp, 26 predicted proteins | sample 5114431 | NCBI WGS metagenome assembly VYLB01 (sample SAMN12291786, study PRJNA351875) | freshwater metagenome | isolation source: freshwater lake | place: USA: Michigan, Gull Lake | collected 2013-08-08
ATTTCAAGAGAGATAGGCTTTTAGTGGCTTGGGAACAAGCTTTATCAATTTATTCATAATAAATATTGGCAGAGGATTAAAGATTAGTTATTGTGACTAACTCTTTTGGTTAGAAAAAGATAAACTTGAGAATCTTCAGTCAAATTTATTGACTCAAAATCAGCTGTACTTAATTTAAATGAAACAGCCCTACCGACTTCCCTCGTCTAAATCATCCAGAAGGTTAAAATAACAATTATAATTTCAACATGACGGCTCAACCCAGGGAAATTCGACGTTATGTTACCAATGAAGGCAAAGTTCCCTTTGCTCAATGGCTCGATTCTTTGCGAGATGCTAAAACTAAAACTAAAATTGCTCAACGCCTTGACCGTGTTAACTTAGGGAATTTAGGGGATCATAAATCAGTAGGAGAGGGAGTTTATGAGCTACGAATAGATTATGGTTCCGGTTATCGCATTTACTTTGGACAAATCGGAACAACTATTATTTTACTCCTCTGTGGAGGAGATAAAAAAACTCAAGCTAAAGACATTGAAATAGCTCAAAAATATTGGCAAGATTATAGGAGGCGAGAAAATGCCAGTCAGTGATAGTTATCATGATTCCTTAATTGAATCTCTTAAAGATCCTCATTATGCGGCAGTTTATTTAGACACCCATCTAGAGGAAGATGAATATGGATTTGAACCAGAATTATTAAAACTAGCACTTAGTCATGTATTAGAAGCATTAGGTTCTCAGTTTTTGACCCCAGAACAGATGATAATTCAAATTAAACAACTAGAAGAATTAATGAAAAAACCTGGAAGAGAAGCAATTCATCACTTAGAACTTTGGCTAAAATCTTTAGGATTAAAATTGACTGTAACAGTTGCCACAGAAAGGCGAGAAATTGATCATCAAAATGACGTTGTTAATCCAGTTGAGATAACAGTTTAGTCTTTAATAAGAAATTCAATTACATCTCAGTTACCTCAAAGGTAATCGACATAGCAGCCATCTGTCGAGTATCAATCTGGCGCACCCCTGTAAAAGAAGTTGTGCCACTTCCCCGACTTCCTTCATCTAAATCATCCAAAAGGCTAAAAATTGCCTCATCTAGTTGGGGTGAATTAATCGGTGTACCTCTAGTATTTTCTCCCCTATCTGCTGCCAAAGTTCTCAACACATCAATTGCTTTTTTCAGAGGAGTTGTACTAGCAATAACTAACACTTCAACCAACCCTAGATCACCGACAACTTTAAAACGATAATCATCCCCTCTATTAACATCAGGAATATTAATAGTTTCTTGAGGAGCAAGGGGAGGTAAATCTTCATTTCCCTGGGAGGGCGAAAGAACAGTTAACCCACCATCTACACTAACAAGTAATACACAGATATAAAGGGGGAAAGATTCATTATTTTGCACAATAAATCGAATTAATGTTCCTAGTTTAACTTTTTGGGCATTGGTAGTTAATCTCCTCACTCCTCTGGTTTGACTGACTGGGGTTATTGTTGCACCCCTAACCGTAAAAGATTCTGCCACCAGTTGGCTGCCATCTACCGTTTCCATCGCCGCAGCCACACTCAGACGGGAAGCAGTATTATTAAGAGTTAACTTTACTAACCTCGCTGCTAATAAAGATTTTAACTTAGGACGTAATCGCTCAACCGCATCTGTTGCTTTTTCTCCAGCAATTCCCGCCGAATCAGGAATTAAATCTCCAGCAGGAGAAAATAAAGCAATACTACCAACTACTGGAAGATTTTTAACTTTTAATTGCTGTAATTGCTGATGATAAATGGGGGAAATTGTCCCTAGAATATAATGAATATTGGTTTGCTCTAAAGATACCACTTCAATACGTTTAATCGCTCCTAAAGCTTGTTTAGCTTGCTGTAAAGAAGAATCTAAACCAATTCGGAGAGTTAAATTACTAGGAATTGCCCGCAATCGCTCTTGTAAAATTGCTCCCGAAATAATTGTCTTTTCTGTCTTAATTACTTTTCCCCTTGCCGTTAATTGTTGGCGAGATTCTATCTGTACTTGCCCTTTTTCTTTACCAGAATTATCGACTAAATTTAAGATTGCGCCTTTTCCAAAAGCTTCTAAAGTTCGAGGATCAATACCTCCGAGAAACAAATCAACTTGATTTCCTTGAACTTGTGTAACAACAGCTTCGGCGGATATTTTGGTTAATTCACTCAGAAAGTAAACCGCTTGCTGATTATTTTTACTCCCCTGTCTAACATTTAATTCTGGCTCCTGAAATCCCCCCGCAGTTGGGAAATAATTATCCAAAATTCGTTGGGTAGTAGCCGTTGTATTTGCCATCACCTGATTGACAGATTCATCTCCTGTTTGTTGCCATAAATGGCGAGTCAAAACATAAGTAAAAATACCAGCAGGGGTATCAGCAAAAATGGCATCAATAGCTTGTTGTTCTCTTTTTGCGGCGGCTAACATAACCCCTTTAGGAACTCCTTGTTGGCGTTGTTTGCTCAAATCTGAACGGGTCATCTTAAGACGAGACATTAACTGTTGTTGATATTCTTGCTCTTTGTCACTGGCTAACAATTGAATGTTAGGATCATCAGTGCGTAATAACTCGGCATTTTCTAGACGCAATCGCACAGTTAAAATGCCCTTTCTTGCCCCTCCAGAGTGACAACTATCCAGAATAAAAGTGACATTTTCTGTATTAATTGCTTGCATCAACAACCACAAAGTATGACCTGTAATATCATTGACTTTTCCTCCTTTATTGGGATAACCTGCGGGAAGGATGCTATTGACGGGAACAATCGTGCTAACTTGACCATCTCGAAAAATTTGATCAGGATCAAAAACTTGAGAACCATGACCAGAAAAGTGAAAAACTACCACATCACCGGGTTGCGCCCATTTAATTAAATGTTCCTCAAACGCTTGTAGGATATTCTCACGAGTTGCTTCATGATCAGTTAAAAGCAAAATTTGATCGGACTGAAATCCAAAACGGTGAATGAGTAATTCCTGTTGTAGTTTGACATCATTGACTGCGCCTTCAAGGGTTATCCATCTAGTATCGGGGTAATTATTAACACCCACTAATAATGCCCGTTTACGAGGTGTATTCTCTGCCAGTACGCTACGATAAAAAATGGCTCGCTGTTTCAATTCCAACTGGCTCAATCCTAAAGTGGCTAATAAAGAACCAGTCAGGGATAGTAATTGCCTACGCTTAATTCTAGCCATAAAATTTCACTACCTATTCAATACTACCAAATCTTGATACTGAAAGCATTTATTATGGTGATTTGGGGGGAATTTGCCCAGCCGTTAAGGTGACAATTTAGCCATCTTTTAAAATGCTGATAGACTCTCCTAGATCGCTATTCTCACACCAGCATCGATTTTCTGATGCAGTTCTGTTAAAGTGGATTCAGTCATTTGAGTTCTAGATAGGCTCTTCTCGACTTTGTGTGATAATTTTTGCTTATGGAATCGTGAAATGCTTATAGGGTAACACTTTTAGGACTATTTTGTCGAAGAAACTATCAGTATAGACCTCGTTTCCAAGGATAAATACAACTGGGTCACGTTAATACGTCCCCGCTCATAACGACGACGAACCACATCTTCGGGAATATTATGCCACTGGCTACCTTTCTGTCAACTCTCTCTAAAGACTAATGATTTCCTCCTCTTCTTTTCTGTGTACTTTGTCCGCCTAAATCTGTTAAACTAGAAACATCGGAACTCAATACTGGAGAAACTTCTTATGTCGGAAACCTCTTATCTTTAATTCCACCCACTCACTTAGGAAATCACCATGGAACTTGATCAACGAATTGCTGATTTTTATGACTCCTCTAGTGGACTGTGGGAAAGGATTTGGGGCGAACATATGCACCATGGTTACTACGGTCGGGGTGGCAAGATTAAACTCGATCGCCGTCAGGCACAAATTGATTTAATAGAAGAATTATTAACTTGGGGTGATGTCACCGGCGCTAATCAGATTCTCGATCTAGGTTGTGGTATTGGTGGCAGTAGCCTTTATCTCGCCGAAAAATTTCACAGCCAAGCGGTGGGGATTACCCTTTCCCCGGTACAAGCCGCCAGAGCCAGCCAAAGAGCGCAAGAGTTCAATATGGAAGAACAAGTGAGTTTTCTTGTGGCTGATGCCCTAAAAACCCCTTTTCCTGACGATAATTTTGATCTGGTCTGGTCATTGGAAAGTGGCGAACATATGCCCGATAAAAGGCAATTTCTGCGGGAATGTTATCGGGTTTTGCAGCCCGGGGGGACTTTTTTGATGGCAACTTGGTGTCATCGTCCCACCACTTCCCTGGCCGGTAATTTAACGGCAGGGGAGATTAAACTATTAAACGAGATTTATCAGGTTTATTGTCTGCCCTATGTGATTTCTTTGCCAGAATACGCCGATATTGCCCGTGACATTGGCTTTCAAGACCTAAAAACCGATGATTGGTCTCTATCGGTGGCCGCTTTTTGGGATGTGGTGATTGATTCGGCCCTCAGCACAGATGCGATCGCTGGTTTGTTAGCAAGCGGTTATACTACTATCCAAGGAGCTTTATCTTTAGGGTTAATGCGGCGCGGTTACGAGTCGGGTTTAATTCGTTTTGGCTTACTGCAAGGGAAAAAATAATCAGCTTGGCGATGATTACAGTGCAGCGATTGATTATTAGGCGTTGTCAGATCAGAATATGAAAGATGCAATGCAATCCTTGCTATCAAAGCAATTTGAGTTCCGGTGCTGATTCGGATCATCTTTCAATTTGACAACGCCAATTTTTCCTCAATCCAGTCTTTGACAATAGCTTGTAACGGTAAATCACGACGCTGACTTTCTTGCTCAAGAGCCTCTACCATCCATGAGGGAAACTCAAACGCAATTGTTTGTTCCTCGGAATTAGAACGTTTAATTTTAGTTAAATCCAAGTATTCGATGATATTTTCTCCATCATCAAATTTGCGGTCAAAATCTTCAGCTTTCATAAATTTCTACCTCTTCAGGTCTAGAGCGTCGGACTGAAATAATACGGATTTTGGTTTGACGATAGGTAACTACAGCTGACCAATGCTTACCTGCTATTATACCAATAACAACAAATCGTGGTTCATTTTTTGTTTGGGCTGGAATTTCGACTTTTTGGGAATCTAACCATAATACTTGAGCTTCAACAAAATCTAGACCATGTTTATTTTTGTTAGCTTGGCTTTTATTAGGATCAAATTCAAATTCCGGTTTTTTCATTCTCTTGGCTTCGTTTCCGTGGCTGCATCTCAATTTGGTCGAAATATCTATAGGACATTTTGGGCGCACGCAGTTCGATAAACTCACTGACCACTAGGCACTCCTACAATAATATTATGGTAGTGACTGTATCGGCAAAAGTTATAGTACAATTGAGCTAATAAACTTTGGAATTCCCTTGCTGCTGTTATCAGTAAAAAGTTATCAGGTAGAACCTGAAGGGAGCGTTCCCAAGTAAAAGGGAACGAGATATCACCTGATTATAATCTTGCTGGTTTTCTTGGATCTTGTCCGATGGCTCAGGGCAGATTTGAACTGCCGACCTTGGGCTTATGAGTCCCCTGCTCTGACCAACTGAGCTACTAAGCCGTTGTTTACACAGTTATCAATAATAACACACAATCACCCAATTGCACAAGAGCAAAAAAGGGAAGATTTTTTCTTCCCTTTGGGGGCATCTTTAACGTCTGCCTGGCAGGAAAGCCATGGGATTGACTGCTCCCTGGCCGGAGGGGTGAACCTCGAAATGTAGGTGGGGGCCGGTGCTAAAACCGGTGCTACCCATCTGGGCGATTGGCTCGCCTTGCTGAACAGTTTGGCCGCGACGCACCAGCAGACGGCTGTTATGGGCATAGAGAGTGGTGCTACCATCGGGGTGACGCAGTTTCACCAGATTGCCATAACCGCCAGAATTCCAACCGGAGGAGATTACTTCACCGGCGGCCGCCGCCACAATCGGGGTCCCCACTGGACCGGCGATATCGATGCCGCGATGAGGTCTGCCCCAGCGCCAACCGAAACCGGAGGTTAACACACCCCTGGTGGGCCAGATAAAGCCGGTAAAAATGGGGGTGGGATTAGGTAAATACTCATCGGGATTAGTGAGGGGAGGAAGGGAAGGTTCTACGGTTTCGCCGACGGGAATTCGTAGGCGGTCATTATATTCTTCCACATTGGTAGGAGCCGAACCGATAATCTGTGGGGGGGTGCTTTGGTTAGAACGAGAACGAAGGGCAGCCCATTGAGGATTAGGGGTTATTTGCCGATCATCGACGGTTTCTGAGGGATTATCGACGGGAATAGCGATACTTTTCTGGGTTTCCGAAAGGTTAGTTTCCCGCAGATTAGCCACCTCTTGGCGCAATCTTTCCCGATAGCTGCCGGTGATATTTTCGGGGAATTCTTCCGTCTCCGTGGTGGCGGTTGCGGCGGGCAAATTTTGCCGATTGCTGGGGTTAAAGGACAATCTAGGGCGATCGCCGACCAAGGAGGTAAGATTTTGATTAACTCTAGCGTTGGCAGAGCGGTCGCGAATCACTAGGGTTTGATTAACTTTAATCCGGTTGGGGTTGTCAATGCCGTTTTCCCTGGCTAATTCGGCGGGGGTGATGCCGAGAGCGCGAGCGATCGTGTTTAAGGTATCCCCTGGCCGAACCCGATAAACTTGATTTTCTGGGGGAATTATGACCCGAGGATTGGGAACGGCGGGAATTTCAGTCACAGGAGCCGGATTTCGTAGGGCGACGCTGGGAATTTCCGGTCTGCTTGTCAAGGGAGGATTAACGGGAATTGTGGCTATCGGGCGATCGCTTTCAGGGGTGGGAACGGGAATCGGGATCACCTGGCTGGTTGGTCGGGGCGATTCTTCGGGAGCAATAACGGGAATCTCGACAGCGGTTGGCGAATTATCGGGAACGAGAGCGGTAGTTTCGGTGACGATTACTGTTTCCCCGGAATCGGACTGATGGGGGATTTCCTCGGTCCGTAAGGCGGCCAAACTTTCTTGGAGACGTTGACGGGTTTGACGCAGACTAGCAGAGGAACTATCCAACTGCTCAGGAGTTGCTGCCGGGGCTGCCGGGGGCAACTGCTCAGGAGTGGGAATTTTTAAGGTTTGTCCGATAATCAGATCGGATTGGGGGGGGAGATTATTGCGGGTAGCGATCGCTGTAGGGGTGGTTTGATAGGTGTCGGCTAAACTCCACAGGGATTCTCCCGGTTTTACCTGATGCTCAACCACTGATGTGGCGATGAATTTGACGGTAGCAAGTGCTTGGGATTGGATTATTTGCGGTTCTTTTAGTTCTTTACCCGCACCTTTTGCTTTTTGGGACAGGTCAATTACTTCCCATTCTAAGGGTACAGAATTGGCGGCCTGGGCTGATTCTGAGGTGGAGTTGAGAATGCTAGGTACTCCCAGAGAGAGTGCTAATCCCAGCAGAGCAGCCGAGCAACGGATTCGGTTAGACTCAGCAGTGCAATTCTGTTCTGGGGTAGCGGATGTCATGGGGTTGTGGATAAAAGTCTCTTTCAAACAGACCTCCTGTGGTGTAAAGAGTTAGCTAGAGCCAGTCGATTCAGCCGATGATTCTAGCTTTCAGCATTAGCCTTGAGGCTAGAGTAGAAGTTAGGCAACTTTCTTTTTAGTCAAAATACCTAAAGGTGACTTTTAGGAGAGATTAACTTAGATTTTGAAATTGTGCAAGTCTCCCTCTGACTATTAGCATCGGGATCACGGCAAGTTGGTGACATTTTGAATGTCCAGATTGACGATGCTCTATCTCAGTTGTTCCAAGCTGATCAGCATTTTTGGTCCTGCCAATTTTTGCCCGTTTTTTCATAGAAATTTTTTATCTGTTTTGCCGTTTACAAAGAAATTATTAATCATTTCCCATCCGTTTTTAATAGAGTGAAGGGAATTTCTGAAATGGAATTCAGTCTGTCTATATTTGACTATACTTTTACTAACTAGGGTCTGCTGAAAAAGTTTTTCGTGGGGACTGGCTGTGGGGTGTAGGTTTTTACCGATTCTCATCTGGTCAATTACCTAATTTTCAGAGAAAAAGTCCCGGAATTTTCCCCCGATCACTCCCAGAACTGGTACTTTTTGATTGACAAAAAGTCTAAAAGTCTTACCCAACAAGGTTTTTAGATTTATTCAGCAAGCCCTAACTATCACACCTCATTTTGAGGAGAAAGAAACGCCCTCAAGGAGCGGCGAGTCTCATAATCGCTACAATAATAGATAAAATTCTAATTGCGAGGAAAGCCTATCGATACCATCTTCGGCAATACCCAGGGACTGAAAGCCAGTCAGATGAAACAGCTACAAAGGCTGTACCATGAACGCTTGCCTATTGATACTCTCACCACCCCAGAATTCGCCCAAAGACTGGCGGCCATCAGTACCGATATCCATCAACCCCTCTGCACCTATATCAACCGTCGCGGCCAGGTAATTCGTGTGGGAGTGGGAACCCCCCGACAAACCCAATTTTCTCTCTTGGAACTACCCCGCTACGGTTCCGAACGTCTTTGCGGAATTCGTTGTATCGCCACGGAACTCAAGCAGGAACCGCCAAAAGAATCCAGTTTAACCGCCATGGCTTTGCAAAGATTAGACGCACTGGTGATCTTAACTCTAACCGGTACAGGTATGATCCGTCGCGGTGGTGGGGCAACTGGTTATGTGGAGCAAGTCTATCTGGCTCATCTCATACCACAAAGTCAAACAAATGTCAATAGTAATATATACTGGTCTGTCTCCCCTCCCTTAAATCTAGAGGATTTAAGCAAACAGGACTTTTTAGAGTTAGTGGAAGGACTAGAGGCGGAGTTTCAGCGAGAATTTACGGCTATAACCGTTGATACAGCCGAAGATCGGGTGCTATTGGTTGGTTTAATCACCGACGGGATGAGCGATCGCCAGTTCGAGGACGGTTTAAGCGAATTAGAACGTTTAGTTGATACCGCCGGGGGTAAAGTTTTGCAAGTCACCCGACAAAAACGCGATCATCCCCATCCTCAAACAGTGATCGGTTCGGGAAAAGTGGCAGAAATCGCCCTACAGGTGCAAACTTCGCGGGCTAATTTAGTTGTATTCAATCGCGACCTTTCTCCCGCCCAAATTCGCAATCTAGAGAACCAAATCGGGGTGAGAGTCGTTGATCGCACCGAGGTAATCCTGGATATTTTCGCCCAACGGGCCCAATCCCAAGCGGGTAAACTACAGGTAGAATTAGCCCAATTAGAATACACTTTACCCCGTCTCACCGGGCGCGGATTAGCCATGTCGAGATTGGGGGGAGGAATTGGCACTCGCGGACCGGGGGAGACAAAATTAGAAACAGAACGCCGAACTATTCAACGTCGTTTATCCCGTCTCCAGGATGAGGTGGATCAACTGCAAGCTCATCGTTCCCGTTTACGCAAACAACGGCAAAAACAAGATGTAGCCAGTGTGGCGATCGTCGGTTATACCAATGCGGGAAAATCTACTTTAATTAATGCGCTCACCGCTGCCGAAGTTTATACCGCCGATCAACTGTTTGCTACCCTCGATCCCACCACCCGACGCTTAACTATTACCGATCCCCTCACCCAAGTCTCTCACACCCTTTTACTAACCGATACGGTGGGTTTTATCCACGAATTACCCCCCTCGCTGGTGGATGCTTTTCGGGCAACTTTAGAGGAAGTAACGGAAGCAGAAGCATTACTCCATCTGGTGGATCTGTCCCATCCAGCTTGGGAAAGTCAGATTGCCTCGGTATTAAAAATCCTCTCGGAGATGCCGATTCAAACCGGTCCGATGTTAATGGTGTTTAATAAGTTGGATCAGGTAAAAAGCGAGGATTTGGAAATAGCTAAGGAAAAATATCCCCAAGCTGTTTTTATCTCGGCTATTCGTCGGCTAGGATTGGAAACTTTAAAACAAAAGTTAATCGATTTAATCGCTTAAGTATAGCAGTAAGCTGTCAGTATTCAGGAGACAGGAGTTAGGAGTCAGTATTCTCCGAGTCAGTCCTGATGAAAAAATTTTCACCACCAGAGATGAAAATATTCTGATTGACGAATTTGCGTTATTTCAGCTTCTATTTTCAAGTCAGTGCCTCTCCTGATATGTAGCCCATACTCAACGGATTTAGTATGATTGACGAATTTGCGTTATTTCAGCCTCTATTTTCAAGTCAGGAGAGGAGGCGGTCGGCGGTCGGCAGCTTTTTTCTCCCCACTTCATAATTTATAATTCATAATTCATAATTCCTAATTCCTAATTCCCACTGATAACTTAGGAACTATGCAAACAATCTTTCAGCGCATAGGCTACCTGTTGTTGTTCCTCGAAGCTTAAATCGGGGAACATAGGTAAAGATAACACTTTTTCACTGGCCAATTCAGCCACAGGTAAATCGCCTTTTTTATAGCCTAAATACTGATAAACCGGCTGTAAATGCAGAGGAATCGGATAATAAACCATGGATAGGACATCTTTTTCCTGCAAAGCCGCCCGAATTTGGTCACGATTTTCCGTTAGGATTGTGTACTGATTCCAAACGTGCTTACCTCCGGCTAAAGCGGCAGGTAAAGTGATATTAGGTAAAGGTTGCAGTAATTCCCGATAACGTTGGGCAATCTCGAGCCGTTGATTATTCCAAAAATCGAGATATTTCAGCTTAATTTGCAAAATAACCGCTTGAATGGCATCTAAGCGGCTATTCACTCCGATTACCTCATGGAGATAACGCACCTTGCTGCCGTGTTCTTTAATCATGCGAATTTGTGCCGCTAACTCGGGGTTATTGGTGGTAATTGCGCCACCATCGCCACAACCGCCTAAATTTTTGGTGGGAAAGAAGCTAAAACAGCCAATATCGCCGATACTCCCCACTTTCTGCCCATGCCATTCTGCTCCCGTTGCTTGCGCGCAATCCTCAATCACCAATAAATTATGAGAACGAGCGAAATTTACCACCTCAGACATATTGACAGATTGCCCAAAAAGGTGTACTGGGATAATCGCTTTAGTCTGGGGAGTAATCGCTTTTTCCAACAGTGCCACATCGAGGTTAAAAGTATTAATATCGATATCGACAAAAACCGGTACTGCACCGACTAAATTAATCGCTTCGGCGGTGGCAATAAACGAAAAAGTAGAAGTAATTACTTCATCCCCCGCTTGAATACCGAGGGAGCGCAGTGCCAGATAAAGGGCATCGGTCCCCGAATTACAGGCAACACAATCGCTAACACCATGATAGAGGGCGAATTGTCGTTCTAATTCGCTCACAGCTTCGCCACCAATATAGCGCCCAGAACGGAGGATTTCTAAAACGGCATGGTTAGCTTCTTCGCTGATGACTTGGTATTGACGGGATAAATCGACGGGGGGAATTTTACTCACGCGCTTTCACTCAAATTAGAGACTAATCGGGATTTGTTGGGGAAAAAAAGGAATAATTAGTCAAAAATAATTATAAACTTGCTATTTATAGATGAAGTATCCTTGTAATTTGTTTCTTTTATTTTTATGGATGGATTAGTAGAACTAAATCTGGTGGATTTGGGTTGGGCTTTGGGGATGATGGGTATTTGTTTACTCCTCTCCCGTTGGTCAAATTTAGCTCTAGAGGGACAATTATTATTAGCGACCGGTCGATCGATCCTGCAATTATTAGTGGTAGGCTACGTTATCGCCGTTATTTTTTCCCTGGATAATCCTCTGGCAGTGCTGGGGATTTTGGCAGTAATGATGACTATTGCGACTATTGTTGCTAAAAATCGCATTGATAGCCGGGATAAAGGCTTATTACCGCTAGTTTTCGGCTCTTTATTGATTAGTAGCTGTCTAACTTTAGGTTATGCCATCGCTTTAATTATTCAACCAGAACAATGGTACTCACCCCAATACTTAATTCCCTTGACGGGGATGGTGTTAGGCAATGCCATGAATAGTGCCTCTTTAGCCGGGGAAAGATTAAGCAGTGCGATTAAAAGTCACCGTTTAGAAATCGAAACCCATCTTTGTTTGGGGGCAACCCCTCAACAAGCGATCGCAGGTTATCAAAAAGAAGCGATTCGAGCTAGTTTAATCCCCACCCTCAATCAGATGATGGTGGTGGGTTTAGTCAGTTTACCCGGAATGTTCACCGGACAGGTATTGGCAGGAAGTGAACCTTTAAACGCCGCTTCCTACCAGATACTGATCCTGTTTATGATTGCCCTAGCTAACCTAATCACCGCTCAATTGGTGACAGAGGGAATCTATCGGCGCTTTTTTAGTGAGAATTTGTCACTTATCAGTTAACAGTTATCACTAACCACTAACCACTCCTGACTGCTAAGGGTTTAACGCCCACTGTTCACTGATTACTGTTTACTGATCACTGATTTAGCTTTTCCACTTGCTGGCGACGACTTCAGCGAGATCAACCACGCGTTGGGAGTAACCCCATTCGTTATCGTACCAAGCGATAACTTTCACCATATCGCCACCCATCACCATCGTTAGACTAGCATCGATGATCGAGGAGGCATCAACACCGCGATAATCAGAGGAAACGAGGGGTAAATCATTATATTCGAGAATTCCTTTCAAAGAATTTTCCGCAGCTTCTTTGAGAACTTCGTTTACCTGTTCCGCGATCGTGCTTTTTTCCACTTGCGCGACTAAATCCACTACAGAAACATTAGGAGTGGGTACACGCAGGGCGATACCGTTAAGTTTCCCTTTCATTTCGGGGATAACTAAGGCTACAGCTTTGGCAGCACCGGTGGAGGTGGGAACGATGTTAACGGCAGCGGCGCGAGCGCGACGGAGATCCCGGTGACTAGCATCGAGAATGCGTTGATCACCAGTGTAACTGTGGGTGGTGGTCATCGTCCCTTTGATGATGCCGAAGTTTTCGTGAATCACTTTGACGACAGGAGCAAGACAGTTGGTGGTACAACTGGCATTGCTGATGACATTGTATTTATCGTGTTCGTATTCGTGAGCGTTGACACCGACGACATAGGTTCCCACACCCGAACCTTTACCCGGTGCGGTAATGAGGACTTTTTTAGCTCCTGCGACAATATGCTTAGAAGCGCCCTCTTCATCGACGAAAACACCAGTAGCTTCGATCACTAGATCTACACCCCATTCTGCCCAGGGCAGATTGAGGGGATTGCGATCGGAATAACATTTAATGGTTTTACCGTTAACAATTAAAGAATTATCATCGGCATCGATATCAGCGTTAAGTTTGCCTAACATCGAGTCATATTTGAGCAGGTGAGCGTTACTTCGGGGATCGGATGTATCATTGATCCCCACTACCTCCAAGCCACTATCAGTCCGTCCTAACCAACATCTCAGGAAATTACGTCCAATCCGTCCGAAACCATTGATCGCTACTCTAATCACTGCTGCTTGCCCTCTACGTTTTAGTGCAATACATAAAAAAATAATTAATGTTCCCAATCATACCTTAAAGGTTGAACTTTGCGATCCCGATCGAAAATAATTTATTAGCTCACCAATCTTATCGGGTTTAAATGAGCAAATTTAATTTATTAAAGCGATTTAAAGCCAAAATTAGCCTAAATAGGGTTTGCGGCAAAACACCCCACACCCCACACCCCACACCCTACACCCCACACCCTACACCCCAAAAAAAGGAATTGGGAGAAAAAAATTTAATTCTGCGTCAAGGATTTTGCAAGGCAACTGGGCAACATTTTGGAATTCTGCTCAAATGCTCCTATCATGAAGTTGACTTTACTACCGATCGAGTTTAAAACTTATATAATCGTGGGTTTGAGGAGTGAAAACAGTGAAAAAAGTTAATTTTAACGGCCAACCTTTCCATTTCATCGGTATTGGCGGTATTGGGATGTCAGCCCTCGCTTATATCTTAGCCAAGCGCAATTTACCTGTGTCTGGCTCGGATTTACGTCCTACTCATATCACCCAACGTCTACAGGGAGCGGGAGCGCAGATTTTCCACCGTCAAGAGGCAAATAATTTAGCTTTATTTCATTCTCCGGTTCCGCAAAACAGTAGCCAAACAGTTCCGCAAGTAATCTGCTCCACGGCGATTAATGACCATAACAAGGAATATCAAGCGGCCAGAAACTTAGGATACCCAATTTTTCACCGTAGCGACGTTTTAGCGGCTTTAATCGCCGATTACGACAGTATCGCCGTCGCTGGAACCCACGGAAAAACCACCACTAGCAGCCTAATCGGTTACGTTCTCCTGGAAGCGGGATTAGACCCCACGATCATTGTCGGTGGTGAGGTGGACGCTTGGGAAGGTAACGCTCGTCTTGGTCAAGGTCGTTTTTTAGTAGCTGAGGCCGATGAGTCCGATGGTTCCTTAACCAAGCACGCCCCGAAAATCGGCGTAATCACTAATATTGAGCTAGATCACCCCGATCATTACCATAATTTAAGCGAAGTTATCGACACTTTCCATGAATTCGCTAATCAGTGCCAGATTTTAGTCGCTTGTTTAGATTGTGACACGATCGCCGAGCATTTCCGTCCCACGATCAGTTATAGTCTCGATCCCGAAAAAGGTGCGGATTACACCGTCAGCGAGATTATCTATGAACAGGGAATGATGAAAGCTTCCGTCTGGGAAAAAGGTAGTTATTTGGGACAAATGGAAGTGAAAATCCCCGGGCAACATAATATTAGTAATGCTTTGGCAGTGGTTGCTATCGGACGTTATCTCGGTTTAGAATTTGCCGTTATTGCCGATGCGATCGCTACTTTTGCCGGGGCAAAACGCCGTTTTGAACACAAGGGAGAGGCAAACGGCATTACTTTTATCGATGATTATGCCCACCATCCTAGCGAATTGTTGGCTACTTTAGCGGCGGCAAAATTGAAGGTAGAAGGCAAACAGTACCAACGTTCGATCGCTATTTTCCAACCCCATCGCTACAGTCGCACCACTGCCTTTTTAGAGGAATTCGGCTCCGCTTTCAGTTCCGCCGATGTGGTAGTGTTAACGGATATTTATAGTGCTGGGGAAGTGAATATCAATCACGTCACTGGGCAGCAAGTGGCCGAACAGGTGAGAAAACACCATAAAAATGCCTACTATCACCCCGAATTGAGTTCTTTAGGTCAATTCCTGCTAGAAATTCTCCAACCAGGGGATCTAGCTCTGTTCCTCGGCGCTGGCAATCTCAATCAAGTTATCCCGGAAATGCTCTCTGTTTACTGCGAACAATTAGCACTTAGAGTATAGGAGTCAGTTATCGGTTATCAGTTATCAGTTATCAGTTATCAGTTATCAGTTATCAGTTATCAGTTATCAGATGTAAGTTTTAAGTTAATTAGTTAGTTATCTTTATAGCAGTTTTCATCAGAATGAGGCGCTATATCTTTATACCTGTTTACTGATCACTGATCACTGTTTACTGTTTACTGATCACTGTTTACTGATCACTGATCACTGTTTACTGATCACTGTTTACTGATTACTGTTCACTGTTTACTGATTACTGTTCACTGAAAATGCTCCCCAACCCCCTAAAACCCTATGATTAAAACCTCTGTTTCTCTAGCTGATTTCACTTCCTACCGGGTGGGGGGAAGAGCGCAATGGTATGCCGAACCCATTAATCTAGAGGAATTAAGAGAAGTGTTCGCTTGGTGGCGATCGCAAGATTTGCCCTTGACTGTTTTGGGGGCTGGTTCAAATTTACTAATCAGCGATCGAGGTTTACCCGGACTTGTCCTCAATACTCGCCATCTGCGATCGAGTTGTTTTGATGGCGAAACTGCTACGATTACAGCAGCAGCGGGGGAACCCCTGCCAAAAATAGCTTGGAGAGCGGCAAAACGGGGCTGGAAGGGCTTAGAATGGGCGGTGGGTATCCCCGGTACGGTGGGGGGTGCTGTGGTGATGAATGCGGGCGCACATACCTCCTGTGTGGCGGATCGATTAGTACGGGCGCTGGTATTAAATCCCGATGGTCAGTTAGAAACTTTAAGCAAAGAAGATTTAAATTATAGTTATCGCAGTTCTTCTCTGCAAGGGGATCAACGTTTAGTTATCGAAGCCACATTTCAGTTAGAAGCTACCGATAATCGCAAGGAAATAATGGCAATTACTACCCATAATTTACTCCATCGCAAAAGTACCCAACCCTATGATCGTCCTAGTTGTGGTAGTGTTTTCCGCAATCCTAAACCGCAATTTGCCGGGGCTTTAATTGAGGAAATGGGATTAAAAGGTTATCAAATTGGTGGGGCGCAAGTATCAGAATTACACGCTAATTTTATCCTGAATATTGGTTCGGCAAAAGCGTCGGATATTCTGCGTTTAATTCGTCATGTGCAGGAACAAGTGTTCGATCGCTGGTCTTTGTGGTTAGAACCAGAAGTGAAAGTTTTAGGAGAATTTGACGGGATTTAACTATTTTTCTCGATAACGGTGGAACTCAGCCGCGATGGGCTGGAGTGCGACGGCAGATATTTTTATAATCCTCTAGCATGGTGCGTTCCCCAAAAATCTATTGGTGGAGCAGTAGGAGCCACATTAGGGAACGCACCCTACAGCGATGGCGATCATACTATTTTTAATATATCTCGTGGGTGGTGCGTTACATTTAATTAACGCACCCTACGCGATCGGCGATCTGCTATGCAGTGCCTTCGGCATCGCACTGGGGTGTTGAGTCCGTCGGCTGCAAATCCTGGTTAGACAACTGATAGCCGTTTGACTTTGATATTGCCAATTGTCTGCTCTGCTTGCCATAGATCGTATTGCATTTGCTGATTGAGCCAACTTTCAGGAGATGTATCGAAAGCTTTCCCTAAGCGAATTGCCATTTCGGGGCTAATACCTGCCCTACCATTTAAGATGGCAGATAGGGTTTTTCGACTTACACCCAATGCTTCAGCAGCCTCAGTCACAGTCAGATTCAAAGGTTCGAGACAAAGTTCTTTAAGAACTTCACCAGGATGTGGTGGATTATACATTTTCATCAGTGGTAGTCCTCAAGATCGACATCACAAGCATCAACACCGTCAAAGGTGAAAGTGATCCGCCAGTTTCCAGATACTCTCACCGTCCAGGTTCCTTTACGTTGCCCTGCCAGTTCATGAAGTACCAATCCGGGCAAGTTCATGTCTTGCGGTGAAGTTGCGGCACTGAGACGAGCCAGAATCAGCCGAATTCGTTTGGCATGATTTGCTTGAATGCCTCGGATGGTTCCCGACTCAAAGAACTGCTCTAGTCCTCGATGCTTGAAACTGACTATCATCCATTAAGTGTAACCCATAACGTTACTGGTTACAACCCAACGATAAAAAAATAACGCCTACTATTTTTAATATATCTCGTGGGTGGTGCGTTACGACGGATTGCTAGTCCTAAGTAAGAGCAGAGATTGTCGCCGTCTAACGCACCCTACTGGACTATTGATTATACGGAAATTTTCCGTATATTACGCCCAAAAGCGTGTTAGCCAGATTAGCCTACTGCTAGTGGAGCGGTAGGAGCCACATTAGGGAACGCACCCTACAAGATTGCGATCGCTCTGCAACAAGGTCGTTAGATCTCGTCCGCACTCTTCTAACTTCCAGCATTCAACATCAACGCATTTTGCATATCAGTTCGAGTATTCGCAACAGAAGCGTAGAATTCATCAATTTGAGCATTGACTTCTCGACATCTCTGTATCAATGAATCTAGATTTTCCAGACGCTTGTTCTTATTCAGATATTCTCCTTCTTTTAGTCGTTGTTCTAATGAGTCAATTGAGTTAGATAAAGCATCAATTTCATTATCAATTATCTCAACTAGAAAGCCAACCCGACTATTGATAAACTCATCAGCCTGAACACGGTATTCACGCACAATCTTCTGAGCGTACTCAGGAAACTCTGTCATCATCATTTCGCGTCGCTCATCACGTTGTTTGACTAATTTATAGCGCCCATATGCACTACCAATTAGAGCTGTAGCAAGAATCCCCAAGCCAACAGGAGTAGAACCCACACCTAGAAGCGCAACAACCTGAGGCAGGGAAGTAGCAGCACCAACCCCTGCCAGTACAGTCCAAGTTCCCCAGGTTTTGGACATAAGGTCTATAGTATCCTTAAATGTCTTTGTTTTCGGTTCTTCGTTACTTGGTATGGTTCGATAGGGGGGCATAAATCGACTAAATCCTTATCTGGCAAGAGATTTAATTGATTAGTTCGCTCTAGATCGAAAACAATTGACAAAAATCTGTCCGTTGCATAGGACAAACCGAAGAACCTTGTTTTCATATCCTCGTACTTCGATGCAAGGCGTTCCTCAACCTTTGCAGCAGTGATATCAACTTCTTCTTTAGAATTTTCTTCTACAGCTTTTTGCTGCGCAGTTAAGGCTTCTTCTAGTAAATGGTTCACAATTTCATTAGTTTGTCTGTAGAAAGATTCCCAAGAACTTACCCACCTTGGAATAAGAGACTTAGAACTGCGACTCATCCACTCCCTGACCAAGATGACTTTCTCAGTCTCAATTTGATGAATCTCTTTTTCTTTCAGAACATCACTCATCTTTATCTTCTCATTCAGCTTTTCTTTCAGAAAAGCAACTAAATCGTCAGGATCGCTGCCAGCAAAAGCTCGCCTTATTGCTACTTGACCAAGTTCTCTCAACTCTTTCTCAACCCTAGTCTTCTTATCAATTAGTATTCTACGTTGAGCCTTATAACCAATAATTACATTTCTAGCTTCTGCTACTGGCGTTGATTCGGACAAGTACCTCTGCCTTATATCATGAGTCAGTCTCAAAAGAAGCTTTTGTGCTTCAGATGCAAGTTCAGCAAGGTGCATTGGACCACTAGTATTTTGGAGATAGTCATCAAATCTTTCTCGAAGAAGAGCCATTCCACTGTCAACTATGTACCTCTGAGAATTCTCATGAGACTGAGCGGAAAGAGCTATCCCTTTTGCTTCAAGTGCTGGTGATACAGGAATAAAACCCTCTCCTATAAATGTACTATCTGCCCGACCCTCTACTAGAAAGTTTTGCTCAAGAAATTCGTTGTTTGCATCACGAACTTCTTCCCACTGAATCTTTCCACTACCAGCATCAATATCCCATGCTCTATCTATTTGAGTTAAGACAAAAAATACAGGCTTTCCAGTAAGCTTGTGATGGGTATAAACATCTCTTAAAAGTTCTAAATCTTTTTCGTCAAGCGGTTTGATTGCACCAGCCACATAAGTAATGCAATCTGCCTGTTGAACAAAATTTCGGATTACCCCTTCATAATTAGCACCAATAGCTCCAAAGCCAGGTAAATCGTATAGTCTTGCTTTCATGATTGCCGAACTAATACCAATCCTTGCCGTCCGAACCGTTCGCGTCCTATCTTTGTTTGTGAGACGTTGCGACACTGCATTGGGCAAATCTGTAACGTATGCCTGAATTATTGCAATTGCTGGATTTTTCTGCTCCCAAATATCTGAACCTTCAAACAAAACAGCAAATTCATCTGCTCTTCCGGAAACAACAGGCTCTACAGCTACAGGGCAATTACTAGTATGACGGGGAGAAGTAGGAAGCAGTGGTGCAAATTGAACTCGACCATCGCGTTCATACCAATCAACTTTTTGATTTAATCCGCTAATTAGAAAGCTCTTTCCTGATGAAAATGCTCCAAAAAAAGCTATGCTCAAAAGCTCTGATTTTGCCCTATCTTGAAGCAATCTAAAGTTTTTATCACCATATCCATTCCTAGAAATTAGACTTTCTTCACCAACTTCTTTAAGCAATTCTTCAAAGTTTTTTGTAATCATTTCTATTGAGTTCATTACGCAGTCATAGGAGGTACGTAATGCAACAAACGGCAAAAGATCTTCTTTCACAAACAGATCTCCTCTAACAATAAGAATTTGCTTAAGGTCAAAAGGTACACAATTAAGTTTATCCGAACCAGAGAATCAGCGATCTAATCTTGAAAACCAGTATAGACCAGTATAGCGCCCTAAAGCAAGCCCTGTAACCCTTGAACTCGGTAATCTAACATCCGAAATGGAATTTCCTCCTTATCCTTGCTCTTGAGGTTTAGGGGTTACTTTCAGAATGGGGGTCGCGATCGCATCCTGCTTGTCAGTTGGCAGAGTTTTTCATCGTGCGATCGCTTGCTCAAGTCGCTTAATCAGATGCAGCACATAAGATATAGCAATTTTGTAGGGTGCGTTAGGCGGTGATAACTTTGGAATGAAAAAACAAAATTAGTAATCCGCCGTAACGCACCAGTTAAGTATTATCGAAGTTCTCATTAACCAGAAGCTTAATCATGTTTGCCGCGCTGCTTTACGCGCAAGAAGGCGATCTCGCAATCCCTGGGGGTCAAATCTCGCTTGATTGATTACCCGAATCTCCTGTGCTTGCTGTTGTCGCTGTTGCAAGTAGGCTTCCACTTCCGATTGGTGCTTGAGGTAAAAAGCGATCGTGGCGTAAACGTCAGCTAGATTTAGTGATGGATAACGATTAACGATTTCCTCTGCTGTTGCGCCCTGATTAAATACAGACACTACAGTATCCAATGTGACACGAGTTTTTCCCACGAGAATTACACCGTCTTCATTGGCTTGCAGAGGAGCAGGTTCAGCCAGAATTGCTAAGGTCAGAAGCATTTTCGTCGCCGTGCCTAGAATTTTATTGTCTAGTACAGGATCGCTACTATAGCACGATCGATTTAACTTGACTAGGAATGGATGAGGGCAAATAATCAATTAATCGATCGAGATCAAGACTCAATGTCTGATAACTTGTTATTGGTGGGGTAGGGAATCACCTAAGTCACCCTGTTGAATTATGTCTTGTCATTAAAAATGTTTAAGCGCTCGCTTTTCTTGCCCCTGTTAATTTTATCCCTTAGTTGTACGCTGCTTTTTAGTGCTTGTCGTCAACAAACAGCTAATAATCCTCCAGCAACGGACAATAATAACACAGAAACTTTAAAACTTTTATATTGGCAAGCGCCGACGATTTTAAATCCCCATCTCTCCACGGGATTTAAAGACTCAGAAGCGAGTCGCATTACCTTAGAACCTTTGGCTAGTTTCAATGAAAAAGGGGAATTAGTTCCTTTTTTAGCGGCAGAAATTCCTACTATTGAAAATGGGGGAGTTGCCCGGGATGGTAAATCGGTGACATGGAAGCTAAAAAAAGATATTAAATGGTCAGATGGTACTCCTTTTACTGCCAAAGATGTCATCGCTACCTATAATTTTATTACCAATCCGAAAACCGGTTCTACTAGCGCTGGCAATTATGAAATAGTTAAAAGTGTGGAAGCGATCAATCCCCATACAGTTAAAATAACTTTTAAGCAAGTTAATCCCGCTTGGTCATTAGTTTTTGTGGGGACAGAAGGGATGATTTTACCTGCCCATCTCTATGAAAAGTATAGCAATGAAACGGCGCGTCAAGCCCCTGCTAATTTATTACCAGTGGGAACTGGCCCCTATAAAGTGGTAGAGTTTAAACCGGGAGACACGGCAGTTTATGAACCAAATTCTTTCTTTCGAGAAGCGGATAAATTAGGTTTTCAAAGAATAGAATTAAAAGGAGGAGGTGATGCAACTTCGGCGGCACGAGCGGTTTTACAGACACAGGAGGCGGATTATGCCTATAATTTGCAAGTAGAGGCAAGGGTTTTAAGTGATTTAGAAAAAGCGGGTCGGGGTCAATTAATATCTAGTTTCGGTTCTTTGATTGAACGAGTTTTATTTAATCTGAGTGATCCTAATCAAGTTACTCCTGAAGGTGAGAGGTCTAGTATTAAGTTTCCCCATCCTTTTTTGAGTGATGTGAAAGTAAGAGAAGCTTTGTCTTTAGCTGTTGATAGAGATACTATTGCCACGCAACTTTATGGTATTACTGGGAAAACAACTCCTAATTTTATTGTGATGCCATCAGAATATAATTCTCCCAATACTAGCTATGAATTTAATCTAGAAAAGGCTAAAAAATTACTAGATGATGCGGGATGGAAAGATAGTAATGGTGATGGCAACAGGGATAAAAATGGGGTAGAAATGAAATTAGTTTTTCAAACTACTGTCAATCCTCTCCGTCAGAAAACCCAAGAAATTATCAAACAAAGTTTACAAGCGATCGGGGTAGAAGTAGAATTAAAAACTGTTGATGCCAGTATTTTCTTTTCTAGCGATCCTGCTAACGATGACACGGTAGAAAAGTTTTATGCTGACCTACAAATGTACACTACAGGTAATAATAGTCCCGATCCGAAAGCCTATTTTAAAACCTTTACCTGTAGCGAAATTCCCCAAAAAGCTGATGGTTGGTCTGGGGATAATTATGCTCGTTATTGTAATCCTGAATACGATAAATTATGGCAAGCTTTTAGTCAGGAATTAAATCCAGAAAAACGGCGAGAAATAGCGATTAAAATGAATGATATGTTAATCAATGATTTTGTGATTATTCCCCTAGTTCATCGTGCCGATGTGGTGGCAATTAGCAATAGTTTATCGGGGTTTGAATTAACTCCCTGGGATAGAAATACCTGGAAGATCAAAGACTGGAAGCGTAGTAAATAAATGCTGAAATATTTTCTGAGAAGATTATTATTTTCGATTCCCACTCTTTTAGCTATTAGTATGGTAGTTTTTGGCATTTTGGCCCTAGCACCGGGGGATCCGATGGGAGAATTTGCCGCTAATCCTGCTATTACAGAAGCGGTGCGAGAAAATATTCGCAAAAGTTTCGGATTAGATCAACCCCTTCCTGTGCGTTATGTCAAGTGGTTGTTAGCATTTCTTCAAGGAGATATGGGCTATTCTTTCACCAGTCGCAGCCCAGTTTTTACCCTAATTTGGCAGCGTTTACCCACAACTCTCTGGATTGTCGGTATTGCCTATATTTTCGGGGTTTTAATCGCTTTTCCTTTGGGCATAATTTCAGCAGTCAAGCGCTATTCTTGGTTAGACAAAATTATCTCTACTTTTTCGATGCTTGGCTTTTCTTTACCCACCTTTGTGACGGGATTATTATTAATAATTATCTTTAGTGTGCAGTTAAACTGGCTACCATCTTTTTATAATAGTACCCTAGAAATTAGCGATTTTAATAGTTTGATCGAGCAGGTTAAACAGTCAATTATGCCCATAACTGTATTAAGCTTATATCAAGGGGCGATGTTGATGCGTTTCGTGCGTTCTTCCGTAACTGAAGAAATTCACCAAGAGTACGTTAAAACTGCCTTAGCGAAGGGACTAACTAATTTTTCTGTCCTAACTAAGCATATAGTTCGCAATGCTTTAATCCCCGTTGTCACCCTGATTGCTCTCGATATTCCCTCAATTTTTACCGGTGCTTTAGTTACAGAACAAGTGTTTCGTGTGCCGGGTATCGGTGCTTTATTAATCGATTCTATTTCCCGCAGTGATACCCCCGTAGTGATGGCGATTACCTTTATCTATGGGATTTTAATTGTTATCTTTAACTTAATTGCCGATTTAACCTATAGTTGGCTCGATCCGCGAGTCAGATATTAGTCATGAACATTACAGAATCCTTACACACGGCGATTTTAGTCACCGATCTAGAAAAAGCCGTTAACTTTTACGAAAATGTTCTAGGATTGACTAGAATCGATCGCCCTTTGCAATACGATTGGGTTTGGTATCAAGTGGGAGATTATCAAATTCATTTAATTGTCGATAGCAATTACCAAAACTACCGTCCCAATCCCGAAAAATGGGGACGCAATCCTCATATTGCCTTCGCTATTGATGACGTGGCAGCCATGGGTAACTATCTAGAAAGTCAAGGTTATACAATTGAAATGAGTGCCTCGGTTAGAAAGGCATTATTTGTCAGTGATACCGACGGTAATATCCTAGAAATGAGCCAAATTTAGCCTGAAAAATTCCCTGATATGTTAGACCAATTACAGACTCAACTCTATCACCTTGAACAATACGCCGATCGCTTAGTGACTTCCCAACTAACTCACCTTAGTTTTGTCAGTATTGCCGTGATTTTTCTAGCCGGTTTACTCACCAGTCTTACCCCCTGTATGCTGTCGATGTTGCCGATTACCGTCGCTTATATCGGGGGTTACGAAAATAAAGGCCGTCTAGCGGCTTTTTGGCAGTCCACATGGTTTTCCCTAGGATTAGCCACCACCTTAGCGGGATTGGGACTAATTGCCGCTACTTTAGGAAAAGTCTATGGACAAGTGGGGATCGGTTTACCGATTATCGTCAGTGCGATCGCTATTTTCATGGGGTTAAACCTCTTGGAATTATTACCCCTGCGCTTCCCCTCCCTTGGCGCTACCGATTGGATTACCGGCGATTTTCCCCCGATTTTGCGGTCCTATCTTCTCGGTTTAACATTTGGTTTAATCGCCTCTCCATGTAGTACACCAGTTCTAGCGACTTTATTGGCATGGGTGGCAAATACAGGAGATTTAAGCTTAGGAGGGGGATTATTGTTATCCTACACTGCCGGCTATGTTTTACCCCTAATTATCGTCGGTTCTTTTACTGCTTCGCTGAAAAGCTTTCTTTCCCTGCGTCAATGGTCCGGGTGGATTAATCCTGTCAGTGGGGTTTTATTAATCGGTTTTGGAGTTTTTTCTTTATTATCTCGTCTGCTGTGATGGTGGAGAGTTATGATAGATAATTGGCTAGAATTGCAAAACTTTTAACTATGACTATATCGGAAACTTCCTCAAATTTAAAGAATACACCGCCCCAATGGGGACGTAAATTTATCCAGACTATTGCCGATCTGCGATTAGCAATTATCCTCTTACTTTTAATCGCTATTTTTAGCATTTCTGGGACAGTAATCGAACAGGGACAATCCCTATCTTTTTACCAAGCTAATTATCCTGAGAAACCCGCTTTATTTGGGTTTCTGACTTGGAAAGTTTTATTACTAATGGGATTAAATCATGTTTATAGTACTTGGTGGTATCTATCATTATTAATTCTCTTTGGTTCCAGTTTAACCGCTTGCACCTTCCGACGACAATTTCCTGCTTTAAAGGCAGCAAGGAAATGGCAATTTTATCAACAATCTCGCCAATTTCAAAAACTAGCTTTAAGTGCTGAATTAGAAACTGGTTCCCTAGAATCCCTAACCCCCTTGTTAGAAAAAAAAGGCTACAAAGTTTTTCTAGAAAATAACAGTCTCTATGCTCGTAAAGGTCTGATTGGTAAAATCGGTCCGATTATCGTTCATGCAGCCATGTTAATTATTTTAGCAGGAGCGATCTGGGGAGCGTTAACCGGCTTTTTCGCTCAAGAAATGGTAGCTAGTGGCGATAGTTTTCAGGTTAAAAATATTATTGAAGCTGGACCATTATCTAAAAATTCTCTCCCTAAGGATTGGGGGATTAAAGTTAATCGTTTTTGGATTGATTATAGTCCTCAAGGTGATATAGAACAATTTTATTCTGATTTGTCGGTGATCGATGATCAAGGACAGGAGATTGATCGCAAAACTATTCAAGTTAATCAACCTTTGCACCATAAAGGGGTGACTTTTTATCAAACCAGTTGGGGAATTGCTGGGGTAAAAGTACAGGTGAATAATAGTCCGATCCTACAGCTACCGATGGCTAGTTTAGACACCAAAGGTAATGGACAAATCTGGGGAACTTGGATTCCGACTAAAACCGATCTTAGTGAGGGAGTTTCTCTTTTAGCCAGAGATTTACAAGGTACGTTAGTTGTCTATGATGCTAAGGGAGATTTAACCTCTGCTGTACGAGAAGGAATGACGATTCCCATCAATGGAGTTAATCTAAAAATAGTCGAATTAGTGGGCAGTACAGGGTTACAAATTAAGGCAGATCCGGGAGTGCCTATCGTCTATTTAGGTTTTGGTTTATTGATGATGGGAGTGGTAATGAGTTACTTTTCCCATTCCCAAATTTGGGCTTTACAATCGGGCGATCGCTTTTATATTGGTGGTAAAACTAATCGCGCTCAAGTCAGTTTTGAACGGGAAATAATTGATACCATTGAAAGGCTAAAGTTAAAGTAGAATTGACGTTAATCTGGTGTCGTTTCCCGATAAAAAGTTCTGTTTATCTATCTATTGCCTATTGCCTCTTTTGCCTTTTGCCTACCCTAACCAAGAACTTAATTTTGTTCAATTACTTATATGCCAGAATTGCCAGAAGTAGAAACGGTGCGTCGCGGGTTAAATCAAGTGACCCAGGGCAAAAAAATTATCGGTGGGGAAGTATTATTACAGCGTACCCTAGCCTATCCTAATTGCGAGGCAACTTTTCTGCAAGGAATTGCTCAGACCACGATTACCAATTGGCAGCGCCGAGGCAAATATCTCCTCGCCAATTTAGATAATGGTAGCAGTATCGGGGTTCATCTGCGTATGACCGGACAATTGCTGTGGGTAAAAGATACCACTCCCCTCCCGATTCATACGCGCTTACGCTTCTTTTTTGCCAATCAGCAAGAATTGCGCTTTGTCGATACCCGCACTTTCGGGAAAATTTGGTGGATTGCCGCCGATAAAACCCCAGAAACTGTGATTACCGGTCTCAAAAAACTGGGACTAGAACCCTTTGATCGCAATTTTACCGCCGATTACCTCTATAGTCACTGTCAAAAAAGTCGTCGTCCGATTAAAACTTTTCTCCTCGATCAAAATGTAGTCGCAGGAATTGGCAATATCTACGCAGATGAAGTTCTTTTTAAAAGTGGCATCCATCCTCAAACTGCCGCTAATCTCTTGAAAATTGAGCAAATAGACTTATTGACAAAAAACATTATTTCTGTATTAGAAACAGCGATCGCTGAAGGCGGAACCAGTTTTAGCGATTTTCTCCACGTTACGGGAGTTAATGGCAATTATGGGGCGATGGCCTGGGTTTACGGTCGTAATGGCGAAAATTGTCGCCTTTGCGGTGCAACTATTGCCAGAATTAAATTAAGTGGGCGCTCGGCTCATTTTTGTCCCCAGTGTCAAGTCTCAAGGGGAGAAGGGAGAAAAAGCTGATCACTGATTAGGGGCTGTGGCTTGAATTTTGTTATTTTCGTCGGCTAGGGTCTGAATCTCCTGTCTGTAAGCAAAAGGAGCGCGACTGAGAGCATCTTGAAAGAGGGGTTGAGCCTCTTGATTTTTGCCCTGTTCTTTCAGTACGATCGCTGTCGCTAAAATTGGTCGGAAATCGTTAACATCCATCTGTTGGGCTTGTTTATAGGCTTTTAAAGCTTCCGGATAATTTTGCTGATCGAAATAGATTTTGCCTAAAAGTAACTGAACGGAAACGATATCGATTAAACTAGCAGGATTATTGGGATCGGAAGCAGCTTTTAAAGCGCGATCGAGCGTGTCTTTGACCAGACTAATCGCCTCGATCGGGCGGTTTTGGCTAAGAAATAAATTAGTTAATCCAGTTAAGGCCCGCAGCTCTTGGGGATGGGAGGCTAAAAGAGCGCGATAACTGCCTGTGGCTCCTGCATAGTCCTCTATTTGCTGTTTCGCTTCCGCCAAAAGTAGCAGATAATCGGATTGTTGGGGGTTAAGTTGCGCTAATTTTTCTAAAGGTTCGATCGCTTGCCTTAAATCGCCCTGCTGTAAGCGAGTATCTAATAATCCCCGCAAAGCCGTCTGATTATCGGGTTCGCGCTCTAAAACCATCTGATAACCCAGTGCTTGACTGGCTAATTCCTCTTGTTTGACTGCGGACAGATGACTCTGTCCCGAGTGCCGCTCACTCTGGAGAATAGAAGTCAATAGCGGCATAATCGAGAAAGACAGCAAAGCAAATAACATCAGGACGAGACCGATGGACAGCCAACGACGGTTAGAGAGAGAGGCTTTCATAGACTGGGGTGCGAGGGGACAGACAGGAAAATGTTATGGAAATCTGGAGATTTGATGAGGGGATCGATCGAATTGGCCGCTCTTTATCTCAAATGTCGGGGTGAAGACCCGAAGCGCTTAGTGCGACGGGATGAAACCCCAGTCAATATAAAACAGCACTTCGACACATTTCGACAGGCTCAATGTAAAGGCTCAGTGACACGAAGCAAGATTAAAAATAAGCGTCCAGTCTCCTGACAAAATCTCGAATAACTTCTTCTTTTAAGGGTCTTGACCTACTCAGGCCAAATAGCTACTATATGAGTATAGCGGATAGGGTAATCAACCGCTCTAAAAACCCATGTAGTCTAACCACTATGCTATCTGCACCTTGACAATTAAAGATATAGGGTTCTACTCAATAGTTCTAGTTTCTCAACTGTGAGTAGGTAAAATCTTTACAGGAACTAGACAAAGCAGTATTTGAAGCTAACGTTTCAATTCAAGCAAATTTTGTACCCCCCCTTGCTCCCCCGACGTCGGAGGGGTTGGGGGGGGGACTATCGTAGGGCATACGAAAAGTAATGCTTGGGGAGAGAACCACCTCTGGGTTGGATAACGCAAGGTATCTAGTTTAAGTGGACTCGTTGAACCAAGAATCCCTCGCTTTTAGCGACGGGAGTGTCAATGAGTACAATGGGCAGACAGTCAAGACTCAAAAGGGTTTTGACAAGGTTGACAGTCAAAAGATCATTCATCGAAAATTTTGGGTCTGAAACCCCGTCGTTCTACGACGGCTTTACCGTTAAATACTAGCGCATTTACCAAATATATGCTAAAATGTGAGACATGGAAAAAGCCTATTC
>VYLB01000039.1_pt1 | contig 26851 bp, 17 predicted proteins | sample 5114431 | NCBI WGS metagenome assembly VYLB01 (sample SAMN12291786, study PRJNA351875) | freshwater metagenome | isolation source: freshwater lake | place: USA: Michigan, Gull Lake | collected 2013-08-08
CAGGGGCCCGATCCCCGCCGCCACCGCGGCCCCGGCGCCGCCGGAGGACCCGCCCGGCGTCCGCTCGGTGTTCCAGGGGTTGCGGGTGATCCCGTTGAGCGGCGAGTCCGTCACCCCCTTGAACCCGTATTCCGGGCTGGAGTTGGAGGCGAAGATCACGGTCCCGGCCTCCCGCAGGCGGGAGACGGTGGTGGCGTCCTCCGTCTGCGGGGTCTTGTCGGTCAGCTGGCTGGCCATGGTGAGGGGCCAGCCCTTCACCTTGATCAACTCCTTGATCGAGACCGGGACCCCGTCGAGGGGCGACAGGGGCTCGCCCTTGGCCCAGCGGGCCTCGGACGCCCTGGCCTGGACCCGGGCGCCGTCGGCGTCGATCAGGGGCAGGGCGTTGAGCACCGGATTGAGCCGGGCCGCCTTGTCCAGGACCGCTTCCAGGACCTCGACGGGCGAGGCCTTGCGGGCGGCGTAGAGGCCCGAAAGCTCGGCGGCGGAGGCGCGGGTGAGGTCCTGGGTCATGGCGGGGGTCTCCTGGATTCCGGGTCAGGTCAGGCGAAGCGGGCGAGGCGACCGCGGATGATCGCCTCGGCCTCGGCGACGATGCCCTCGATCAGCTCCTTGCAGGTGGGCACGTCGTGGATCAGGCCCACCACCATGCCGCAGGACCAGGCGCCGGCGTCCATGTCGCCATCCTGCATGATCCGCGGATAGACCCCGCCCACCTCGTGGATGATGTCCTCGAACTTCAGGTTCGGGCCCAGGGCCTTTTCCTTCTCCAGCAGGCGCTGAACGGCGGCGTTGTTCAGCACGCGCTCGGTGTTGCGCAGGGGGCGCATGACCAGGCGGGTGTCCAGCTCGGTGGCGTCCACGATGGCCTGCTTGACGTTGTCGTGGACCGGGGCCTCCTTCGTGGCGATGAACCGGGTGCCCATGTTGATGCCCTCGGCGCCGAGGGCCAGGGCCGCCGCCAGCTGCTTGCCGTTGGCCACGCCGCCGGAGGCGACGAAGGGGATCTTCAGCTCCTCGGCCGCCCGGGGCAGGAGGATGAAGTTGGGCACGTCATCCTCGCCGGGATGGCCGCCGCACTCGAAGCCGTCGACGCTGATGGCGTCGCAGCCCACGGCCTCGGCCTTCAGGGAGTGGCGGACCGAGGTGCACTTGTGGATCACCTTGACCCCCGCCGCCTTCAGGTCGGCCATGTACTTCTGGGGGTTGTTGCCGGCGGTCTCGACGATCTTCACATCGTTTTCGATGATCGCCCGGATGTAGCCCGGATAGTCCGGCGGGTTGATCGAGGGCAGGAAGGTCAGGTTCACGCCGAAGGGCTTGTCGGTCATTTCCCGGCAGCGGCGGATTTCCTTGCCCAGGTCGTCCGGCGTGCGCTGGGTCAGGCCGGTGATGATGCCCAGGCCCCCGGCGTTGGAGACGGCGGCGGCCATCTCGGCGAGGCCCACGAAGTGCATGCCCCCCTGGACGATGGGGTGCTCGATGCCAAACAGTTCAGTGATGCGGGTCTTCACGGGAGGGTCTCCGGGGTTTTGAACGATACGTATGGAAACTGTGCGGCGCCGGGACCGGCAGGGCAAGGGTGCAGGCGCCGGCCTCAGGTCGGGAGCGCCACGGCCTCCTCGCTGCGGGCGTGGGCCTTGAGGGTCTCGGTCCAGATTTCGTGGAACAGGGGGCTGTCCTTCAGGAGGGTGCGAAGGTCGCCCCGCGCCGCGATCCGCCCGCCCTCGACCACCAGGATCTGGTCCGCCCGGCGATAGGCCTCCAGCCGGTGCGAGACGGCCAGGCAGGTGGGGCGGTCGCCTTCCTGCTCGAACAGCCGGGTCCAGAAGGCGTGCTCGGTGCGCACGTCCAGGGCGCTGGAGGCGTCGTCGAAGACCAGCAGGTCCGGGCGGCTGGCGAACATGCGGGCCGCCGCCGACCGCTGCACCTGGCCCCCGGACAGGGTCACGCCCCGGGTGCCCACCCGGGTGTTCAGGCCCTCGGCCAGGCGCGCCACGTCCTCCTCCATCACAGCCAGGTGGACGGCCCGGTCAAGGTCGGAGGCGGACAGGTCCAGCCCCATGGCGATGTTGTCGCCCAGGGTCTCGGTGAAGAGGCGCGGGGTCTGGCCGGTGTAGGCGCAGCGGGGCGGGGTGAGGAAGCTGGCGGGGTCCTCGACGCGCTCGCCGTTCCAGAACACCTCTCCGGCCTGGGCGGGCAGCAGGCCCAGGAGGCCGCGGAGCAAGGTGGTCTTGCCTGCCCCCACCCGTCCCGTGACGATGGTCACCGTGCCGCGCTCGAGGGTGAAGCTGATGTCCTCCACCCCGTTGCCGTCGCCGCCGTGCCGGCAGGTGAGGCCGCGCACCTCCAGGGTCCGAAGCGGCTCATGGCGACCGGTGGGCTCCGGGCCTTGGGGCTGGGCCTCGGTGATCCGCTCGCGCGGGGCGTCGCCCAGCAGGGTCTCGATCCGCATGAGGGCGACATCGGCGGTGCGCTTGCGCGCCAGCAGCCGGCCCAGCCAGCGGGGCGCCGAGGTCGCCGCGCCGACATAGGCGGCGAAGAGGGTGAAGTCGCCCACCGAGAACTCGCCCGCCTTCATGGCGCCCGCCGCCAGCAGCAGGATCAGGCCCAGGGCCAGGCTGGAGGTCCCGGCGCCGAAGGTGTCCAGGAGGGTGACGTAGATGCGGTGACGCACGGCCGTCGTCCGCCGGGTCTCGTTGAGGTCCGACAGCCGGCCCAGGACCCGGTCCTCGGCGCCCGCCACCCGGACGGCCTGGACAGCGGTGAAGGTCTCGCCCACGAAGGAGGTGACGCGCGCCTCCGCCTCCCGGGCCACCCGGGAATAGCGATGGATGCCGGCGGTGATCTTCTGGGTGATGAAGACCATCAGGATCATCGGAGCGATGATGGCCAGGGTCACCGGGGTGTTGATCCGCCACATGATGATGAGGGCGAGGACCGCAAAGACCGCCTGGCCGAAGGTCTCGGCCCAGCCCTCCATGAAGGCGATGACCTCAGCGACGTCGTCCCGGAAGCGGCTCAGCGCCTCGCCCGAGGTGCCGGGCGATACCCGCGGGCCCCGGGCGAACATGATCCAGCCCATCATGTTGGTCCGGATCATCAGTCGGGAGGCCGAGGTGAAGGTCACGAAGGCCCAGGGCGTGAAGTACGATACGAACAGGGGCGACAGCTGGGCGGCGAACCAGAACCCCACCAGGGTCCAGACGTTGAACCCGGCCTGGGCGTGGCCCGACAGGTTGTCGAAGATCTCCCGCTGGACGAGGCCGGACAGGAGGGGCAGGGCGTAGAAGGCGGCGTAGAGCGCCATGCTGACGCCGAAAAGCCAGGGCCGGGCCGCGGCGATCCGTACGGCCTGGCGGAAGGCGGTCTGGTCCGGCGCCGGCAGGGGCGGCGGGATGTCCCCGGTCTCGGGGTCGGTCCGGGCGCTGTCGACCTCGCTCACCCCATGACCTCCGCCAGGCCGGTGCGCAGCAGGCGAGCGTAGGCCGACTCCGGGTCCGCCTCCAGCTCCGTCCTCCGGCCGGTCTCCACAAGGCGGCCCTGGTCGAGGATGGCGATCCGGTCGGCCCTCTGCACGGTGGAAAGCTTGTGGGCGATGATGATGGCGGTCCGCCGCCGCCCGGTCCCTTCCGCGCCGAGGAGGCGGTCCAGGGCGCGCTCGATCATCTGGTCCGTGGCCGGATCAAGGCGCGACGAGGCCTCGTCCAGCACCACCAGGCCGGGGTCCTTCAGGAAGACCCGGGCGAAGGCCAGCAGCTGGGCCTCGCCCGCCGACAGCCCGCCCCCGGCCCGAAGCACGGTGGCCAGGCCCGCAGGCTGGCGCGAGAGCCAATCGCCAAGGCCCAGGTCTTCCAGGACCTCGGTGATGCGGGCATCGGGGATGGCGGGATCGAAGAGGCTGGCATTGTCCCGGATGCTGGCGTCGAAGAGCTGGACCTCCTGGGTGACCAGGCCAATCCGCCCGCGCAGCTCGGACAAACGCGCTGTCCTGATATCCGTCCCGTCCAGGGTGACGGCCCCGCCCTGCGGGTCGTAGAGCCGGAAGAGGAGGCGGGTCAGGGTGGTCTTGCCGCTACCGGTCCGGCCCAGCAGGCCCATCACCTCGCCGGCGGGGACCTGCAGGTCCAGGCCGCGGATCACCGGGGTGTCCGCCCGGTAGGCGAAGGTCAGCGCCTCGAAGCCAACGGCGGGCGCGTCTGTGCGCCGCCCCTCCCAGCCTACCCCCGGCCCGTCGGTCAGTTCCGCCTTGATGGCGCGCAGGTCGCCAATCCGCTTCAGGCTGGCTGAGGCTTGCTGGAACTGCTGCAGCTGCTGGCCGATCAGCATGATCGGCAGGGACATCATCCCGGCGTACTGCATGAACATGAAGACCGTGCCGATCGTGGCCTCGCCGCGCTGGAACAGCCAGACGCCGAGGGCGAGGGCCAGGCCGAAGCCGATGGAGAAAAGGGCGCTGGCGGTCAGGAAGATCCAGTGGCCGCGGCGGGCGGCGTCGACATTGGCGAACAGAAGCTCTGCATTGACCTCGCCCATGCGCCGCATGACGTGGGGCCCCCCGCCATTGGCCCGGACGTCGTCCAGGCCCGCCAGCCGCTCTTCCAGGAAGCCCGAGAAGGCCGACCAGGCCTCCCGGAGGCGCTCCCAGCGCCCGCCGGCGATCTGGCGGATGGCGTGGAGGACCAGGCCCGCCACGACCGCGAAGCCGGTCAGCAGGGCCCCGATCCGCCAGTCCTGCAGGTAGAGGACGATCAGGATGCCGGCCAGCAGCAGGGCGCCGCCGATGATCTGCAGGATGAACTGGGAGAAGAAGGCGGCCAGGGCGGCCACGTCCCCGTCCACCCTCTCGATCAGCTCGCCCGGCGACTTGGCCGTGTGGAAGGCCATGTCCAGCCGCAGGGCGTGGGTCGCCAGGTCCTGGCGCATACGGTTCGTGGCCGACCAGCCCAGTTGCTCGCTGAAATAGGTGGAGCCGATCTGCAGGACCTGGGCGAGGATGGTGACGGCGATGAACAGGCCGGCCAGCATCCAGAGGCGCTCCAGCGAAGCGTCCGGGCCGCCCTGCGCGGCCGTGTCGATGAAGGCCCGAATGATCTGGGGCGAGGCCAGCTGGACCGCTGTTCCGGCCACCAGGAAGAGGGCGAGGGCCGCCAGGCGACGTCCCTCGGGCCGCAGGTAGACAGTGAGCACCGCGGCGCCATCCGCCGGCTTGCCCGTCTCACGCCCCACCTGAACGCACTCCCCGACTGGAACCTTCCGCCGTCAACGCCCCGTGAACCTCGCCGGTCGCTTTTCAAGGAAGTGGGCGACACCCTCCTTGAAGTCCTCGGACTTCAGGCTGAGGGCCATGTCGGCGTTGGCGTCGACAATGGCTTCGGAGAGGGACTGGAAGGGGCTGTTCCACAGCTCGCGCTTCATGACGGCGAGGGAGCGGGGCGAGACCTCGCTGGCCAGCATCCGGGCGTAGGCCATGACCTCATCCCGGAAGGTGGCCGCCGGGAAGACCCGGTTGACCAGGCCGATCCGGAGGGCCTCGGCGGCGTCGACCCGGCGGGCCGAGTAGAGCAGGTCGGCGGCGTTGGCCATGCCGACGATCCGCGGCAGGAGCCAGGACATCCCGTGCTCGGCGATCAGGCCGCGGCGCGAGAAGGCGGTGGTGAAGACGCTCGCCTCCGAGGCGAACCGGATGTCGGTGTAGAGGGCCATCACCATGCCCAGGCCGGCGCAGGCGCCGTTGATCGCCCCCAGGATCGGCTTCGGGACGGCCGGGAAATAGGGATATTGCAGGCGGAAGTCCGGGCGCGAGGCCGGGTCGAAGGCGTCGGGCGCCCCGCCGCCGGTTCCCCCCGCCGAGACGGCGCCCTGCAGGACGTCCATGTCCGCGCCGGCGCAGAAGCCGCGCCCGGCGCCGGTCAGGACAATGACCTTTACCTCCGCCTCGTCCGCCGCCATGCGCATGGCCTGGCGGAGCTCGGCCTCCATCACGCCCCGCCAGGCGTTCAGCCGGTCGGGGCGGTTGAGGGTGACCGTCGCCACCCCCGCCTCCACCTCGTAGAGGATGTCTTCAAAGGCCATGCGGGCCAGCCCGGGGCCCTGCGGCCCCGCTCCCTCAGGCGTCCTGGCGGCGGTAGATCGAGCGCTTGGGTTGGGCCGTCACGCGGTGGATCATGGGCTCGAAGGCCGACAGGGGCATGGAGTCATAGGCCGGGTCGAAGCTGTTCTGGTCGTAGAGATGGCAGAACTGGGCCGTATACTCGAACCAGGGATGGCCCCGGAACTCGTCGCGCATGTCGCGGTCCAGGCCCAGGTGATGGAAGAAGTAGTAGCCCTGGAAGATCCCGTGCTTGTCCATCATCCAGTAGTTCTGCTCGGAGATGTAGGGCTTCAGGATCATGGCCCCCAGCTCAGCGTGGTTGGAGGGCGCCAGAATGTCGCCCACGTCGTGCAGCAGGGCGCAGACCACGTACTCTTCGTCCCGGCCGTCGCGGTGAGCGCGGGTGGCGGTCTGCAGGGAGTGCTCCAGGCGGGTCACGGCGAAGCCGCCGCTGTCCTCGCCCAGCATGTTCAGGTGGGCGATCAGCCGGTTCGGGAACTCGCGGTGGAAGGGGGCGCCGGCCCGGCCGATGGCGGCCCAGTCCTCGGCGGTGCTCTCGGTCATGGCGTGGAAATTCGCCTTCATCTGCATCTCACCGTCCGCCATGTCGGCCTCCCTGCCCTGGCTGCCGGAGCTGGGTCCGGCCTTTTTTGATGGGCAGGTATCCTGAGGCCGCCCCGGGGAGGTGTCAACGCGCGCTCCCGTCTGCAGTCCGCCCAAAGACAACGCCGCCCCCCGTTTCCGGGAGGCGGCGCGCCTGAAGCCTCGGCTGAGGGGATCAGTAGGTATAGCGCAGGGTCAACCCATACGTCCGCGGCTGGCCCAGGAAGGCGTCGAATGACCCCGGCTGGAACGGCGCGTCAAAGGCGACCTGGTAGTAGACTTCATTCAGGAGGTTCTGCGCCCAGGCCTCCACGGACCAGCGCTTGTCCTGGGACGCGAGGCCGAGGCGGGCGTTCACGGTGGTGAATCCCGGCTGGTTCTTGATCGGCGCCAGGTCAGACCCCGTATTGTACGACGAGACGCTCTTAGCGTTGAGCGCTGCCTTGCCGACCAGGTCATCCGTCAGGTTACGCTCATAGCTCAGGGCCAGCGAACCCGACCATAGCGGCGCCAGGGACAAGCGGCTGCCGGGCAACCTGGCCCCGAGAGCCGCGGGAGTGGACTTCGCATAGGCCGTATCGGCGTAGGTCACCCCACCGTTCAGCGTCAGGCCGTCGACCGGTGTGAACCACAGGAAGTCCACGTCTGCGCCCTGGGAGACAACTTCCGGCACCGAGGTGACGGTGAACACCAACCCGTTGAAGGCGTTCAGCTGGAAGTCCTGGTAGTCCTGGTAGAACAGGGTGGCGTTCAGCAGCAGCGAGCGGTCGAACAGGGTGTTCTTGAAGCCGATCTCGTAGGAATCGACCAGTTCGCGACCGAAGCGCGTGTCGAGAACCGGAGCGGTCGCCTGCCCCGCGACGGTCTGAACCGTCGTCGCGATCCGGTCCAGGTTGAAACCGCCCGCCTTGTAGCCGCGTGCATAGGAGGCGTACGCCATGACCTGTTCGTTCAGGCGGTAGGCGGCCTTTACGGTGCCCGTGAACTCCTGCTCGTCCAGGGACTGGGCGTTCGTGCCGATCTGACCAAAGCGCGGACTGTTCGCCGCGGCGCAGATCAGCTGGTATCCGGCGCCGAGCAGTCCGCCGGGACGGATCAGAGAGCCGTTGGCCGGGATCGGCCCGCCGAGGGCCTGGGCCCGGGCCAGCGCAGTTGCGCAGCCGATTCCACCATCCGAGTTGCTCCAGACGCTGCGGAGGGACTTGTCCTCCCAGGTGTAGCGGGCGCCGACCGTCAGCTCGAGGGCCTCAGTCACCTGGAAGCTGTTGTTGGTGAACAGCGCGAAGCCTTCCTGCTCCTGGGCGTAGGTGTCATTCTGGCCCTGACCGGGGCGGAACACCTGGCCCGTGGCCGGTTGGCCTGTAAACAGCGGCAGCTGCCCGCCGAGCAATCCGCTGAGGAAGGGCTCAAACTGGGCGCCGTAGGTGATCGTCCGCACGCGAGAGTCCAGGTCCTCTCGGGAATAGAAGGCGCCGACCAGCCAGTTGACAGTTTCGGTCCCACCCGCGAGGCGGACTTCCTGGGTAAAGGTCGTGAAGCCCAGGGAGGCGGGGTTCGGACCTTCCAAGCCGGCCGTGTAAAGGATGTCAGCGCCCGTCCAGTCAACGTCGCCCCCGCCCTTCTGGCTCCATTCGCGATAGGCGGTGATGGAGGTCACCTTCGCGCCATCAAACCAGGGGGTGGTCCAGTCGGCCTGGACCGAGACGCCCTTGTCAGTGATCTCCTTGAGGTAGCTGCGGTTGCCGTAGTCGCGGAAGCCGCCGATATCGACCGGGTCGGACAGGCCTGCGCCGGCCGGGGCCAGGGCGGTCACCAAGGCTGCAGTGCTGCCATTGAAGATCTGGACTGCACCGCAGCAGCGCTCGTCGCGCTTGGTGTAGTCGATCGCGACATTGATATCGAGATCGGCCGAGGGCGTGAACAGAACCTGTAGCCGGCTGGTGTAGAAGTCCTGGTTGTTGTTATTGGGCTGGTTAAGGCTGTTGTAGTACCCATCACGAGCCCGCGCGGCGACAAACAGGCGGGCGGCGACCGCGTCTTCGACCAGGGGACCGTTCAGCGACAGCGATGCGCCGAAGCCGTCGAGGTTGGATGCGGTCGCTTCGGCTGACGCCCCCAGTTTGAACGTCGGCCGCTTGGTGATGACATTGATCACGCCCGCGGTGGTGTTCTTGCCGAACAGGGTCCCTTGTGGGCCCTTCAGAACCTCAATGCGGTCCGGCTCGCCCAGGTCTGTAAAGGCGACACCGTTGCGGGGCCGGTAGACGCCATCGATCACCACGCCGACGGACGACTCCAGACCGGCGTTGTCGCCGACCGTGCCAATGCCGCGGATCCGGGCCGTGGTGATGGCGGCGCTCGACGTCGAGGTCACAATCAGGCCAGGCGTGGCGATGGTGAGATCCTTGATGTCGCGGATGCCCGCGTCCTGAATCTGTTGCGCGCTGACCGAGGTGACGACGATCGGCACGTCCTGAAGGCTCTGTTCGCGGAGCTGAGCGGTGACCACCACTTCGTCGACATAGGCGGGGGTGGCGTCCTGCGCCTGTGCGGCGCCCGCGACCATCAGTCCAGATGCGACTGCGACAGCCGAAGCCCCGGCAAGATAAAGCCTCTTCATGGTGGTCCAACTCCTTCCGCCGGCGGCCTGATTGCCTGAACGTCCCGGCGATAATGGCCGGGAGATAGCCCCGGGGCGTAGGGATCGCTATAGCAATTTTGTCACAAATCAGGACGTTGAGCGGCACACAGTCCAGGAACTCGGACCTGCGCGCCTGCGACGCACCCGGTGAGGTCGTCTGCCGACCAAACAGGCGCCCGACGGGCGGGGGGCTTACCAAATCAAACGCCGCCCCCCGTTTCCGGGAGGCGGCGCGCCTGAAGCCTCGGCTGAGGGGATCAGAACTTCTTGGAAACGCCGACCTTGAAGGTGCGGCCGAAGGCGCGACCGGTGTAAGGGTCGAAGTTCGTCTCGAAGCGGGCGAACGGGGCGCCCTCGTCGAACAGGTCTATGACCGAGGCCGTGATGACCAGTTCATCGTCGCCCTTCCAGCGATAGTGAACGTCCTGCTGCAGGCTCGAGTCGATGGTCCGACCCCGATCCAGCGCGGGCGCCGCCAGGAAGATGTTCCCGGCCACTGCCGACGGCAGATCACCCCGCTCGTCGCTATAGTCCGTCGTGTACCGGGCAACCCAACGCAGGTTATGCGGGCCGCGGGCGTAGTCGACGAAGGCGTTGGCCTTCCATTGCGGCATCGGCCGAACATAGCCGGCCGTCCGGTTGAAGCGTCCGACTGCGTCGAATGGCGCGGCGATCTGCACGCCATCGATCACGAGCGCATTCACCTGGTACTCCAGCACATAGCTCAGGTCGCCGCCGAAGGTGACAGCAGCGCCCCCGAGCACATCCGAAAGGGAGTACTCTGCGGAGGCGTCGATACCGCTGGTGTTCACGTCGGGGCCGTTGGCGATGTTGACGCGAATACGTTCAAAGGTCGCAGCCGTCGGCGGATTGGCCGAGAAGGTCACCCGGTTCGCGAACGGAGACCCGGTCGGATTGGCGAGCACATTGGCCAGCAACGGACCGAAGGGCTCAACAATGATCGGATCCCTGAAGTCGAAGCGCCAGAAATCGATCGAACCCTTGAAGTCACCCCGGTTGAAAACAGCGCCGACGTTGAAGGTCGTGGCCGTTTCCGGATCCAGAGCCGAATTGCCGAAGGTGTCGATCGCCTTGAACGCACCGGCCTGCGCCACGAAGGCCAGCGACGTGAACTGGCCGCTGAGCTGGTTCAGGGAGGGTCCACGGAACGTCGTGCCGGCCGACCCCCGCAGCACCAGGTCCTCAGTGACTTCATAGCGCAGCGAGAGCTTCGGGTTGGTTGTCGCCCCGATGCTTCCGCCATAGTCCTCATGGCGAATGGCCAATTGGGCCTCGAACTGCTCCGAGAACGGAAGGTTCAGCTCGGTGAAGAGAGCCCACACATTGCGATCAACATCGGCCGGAGTCGTGGGAGCGAGGAAACCGAACACGCCGGTCTTGGAGGTGCAGGTGGTCTGGCCGGGAATGGCGCACGGATTCTTTGTGAAGTCGGCATTGTCATTCGGATCCAGGGAGTAAGCGTCGATCCGGTACTGCATGCCCACCGCAAACGCCACATTCCCGCCGCCGAGTTGGAAGCCGGTTTCGCCGTTCACGACCGCATCAAAGACTGTGACCGTGGTGGTGGCCTCTGTGGCGGAGGCGCCGACAAGCCAGTTGGCGAGCGCCGGTGAGTTCTCGACTGACGCGACGAAGTTGGGGTTCGGGCTCGATGAGAAGGCGCCCTGCTTGATGGCGGTCGAGAAGGGGTTATAGAACAGGCAGCCATTCGCCCCGGGGGTCGTTCCCGTGCAGTTCGGGCCCCCCAGTCCGCCAAGAGCGCGGTTGAAGCGATCGACGAAGGTATCGTTAGTCGAGCGTAATCCGACGTCCTCCATGTAGGTCAGGGCGACATCCCATCCCCAGCCGTTTTCGAACTCGCCCTTGAGGCCGCCAGACAGGCGGTAGGCCTCGTAGGAACGGCTTCCGACCTGCGCGCCGCCGCCGTTGCCGGGGAAGCCGCCCCAGCCGAACGAGCGCCCCGTCCAGAGAACCGCCGGCGCCGTCGCGAGCCAGGGGTTCGCGGTGGCGAGCGAGGGGAACTGGGCAAGGAGGGACTGGAAGCCCGGGTGCGATGTCGGCACAGCGATCACCGGCCGCTGGGGCGGATAGGAGGGCGAGGTCTTCCACTTCGGCACGTCGGTGTTCGCGTACAGGAACTCGACATGGGCTTCCACGCCGTTGTCGAACCGGTGGTTCAGTTCGGAGAAGATCTGGTACCGGGTCTCCTCCTCGACGAGGTTGTCAAACGGAATGAAGCGGAACTGGCAGGCGCCGTTGGCGATCGTGCCGCCCACATTGGTGCAGCCAGGATCGATGACGTTAAGGGTTCCCGGAGCTGACGCACCAACCGGTAGAGCGTTCAAGATCCGCCCGGGATTACCAATTCCGGAATAGCCGGACTGAGGATTCTCGGCGAACGACACCCTCGCGACGTCAACGTCGTTGAAGCTCGTCTCGGACCGGAAATTATATCCGACAGTTGTCACCCAGCTGGTGTTATCGCCCTGCCAGCCATAGGCCAGTGAGGCGTTCCACTCACCGTCGGAACCGTCGAACATCGAGTAGTCGGCGCTGGCGACAAAGCCGGAAAGCCGGCGGTTGGTGATGAAGTTCACGACGCCGGCAATGGCGTCAGACCCGTAAAGAGCGGCCGCGCCGTCCTTCAGGATCTCGATCCGCCCGATCGCAGCGGCGGGAATCAGATTGGTGTCCACGAAGGTCTGTGCGCTTTCAGCGATGCCGTAGGGCGCCGAAACCATGCGTCGGCCGTTCAACAGCACCAGGGTGCGCGCCGGGCCGAGGCCGCGAAGGTTCACATTGCTCAGGCCTTCGAGGCCGTTGGACGAGAACTGGTTGGTCTCACCGTCGGTTCCGCTCGACACGCCGAGGTTCTTGATCAGGTCCTTGATGGTCGGAGAGCCGCTCTTCTGGAGATCTGCGGCGGTCAGAACATCGACGGGCAGGGCCGCATCCTCTGGCGTGCCGCGGATGAAGGAGCCGGTGACGACGACTTCCTCAACCGTCGAAGGCTGAGCGCCCTGCGCCTGAGCGGCGCCCGCCGCCATCAAGCCAGCGGCGACTGCGACCGCTGACGCGCCACAAAAGAAACGTCCTCTCATAGGGCTTCCTCTCCCTGCGCCTGCGGCTTGATTGCCTGAAACAACGGCGCCCATTGCGACTAAATTGCACGCCCCGTTGGAATTCCGCTATTACATTTTTGCAACTATTCGGGACGTTCAGCGTCCAATCGTCCAATCAAGCCTTCAGCGCCCGCCGCCGGCGTCCCGGACCTGAAGCCCTGGAGTCCTGTTCCAGATCATGCACCGATAAGTGGGAACCGGTTATCGGATCGAATCAGGATCCAGGCATCAGATGCAGAAAGCGCCGCCCCCGTCTCCGGGGGCGGCGCGCCATTTGTCCGGGTTGGCCGGGTCAGAACTTCTTGCTGAAGCCGACCTCGAAGGTCCGGCCCAGGGGGTTCCCTTGCGTGTAATCGTAGTTGTACTGGCTCGGCGCGTAGGGCGGATCCGAGTCGAGGATGTTCTGCAGGCTCGCCGTCACGGTCGTGCCCCAGGGCGCGTCCCAGCGGACCACCATGTCGTGCTGCCAGAAGTCGTCGGACTTGCCGACCGGCTTCAAGTCGCGGCCGGCGCAGGACGAGGTCGTGCAGCCGGTGGTGGTGGTGGCCGAGGCGTTGGGCGTGGTGATGAACAGGGGCGAGCCGAAGGCCGGCGAGGTGCCCTCCGCGTACCGCAGCTGCCAGCGCACCGAGACCGGTCCGTTGACATAGGCGACGTAGGCGTTCCCCTTGATCCTCGGGTAGGAGAAGAAGTCGTTCACGAGGTCGCTGAGGCCAGCCCGGTCCTCGCCGGGAGCGATCTCGATGGTGCTGTCCTTCAACTTCACCGCCCCCCGCTTGTACTCAAGCAGGTAGGTGGCCTCGACGCCGGTCGACCAGGCGCCGTCGAACCAGCCGTCCCAGTCATACTGGGCGCGCATTTCCAGGCCGGAGGTCTCCGTCCCCGGGCCGTTGACCACGAAGCTCTTCAGCCGCGCGACATTTCCCGCGCCGCAGGCCCCGGCGAAGGTGAAGCGGGACTGCAGGGCGGCGAAGGCGGGATTGCCGCAGTTCACGTTCGAACCCCCGGGGAACATGGTGGCGTAGAGACGCCCGCCGCTCTCCTCGGTCAGCTCTTCCCTGAACTGGAAGTTGAAGTAGTCGAGCGTCGCGACCAGTCCGCCCAGCTCCAGTATGCCGCCGACGTTGAAGGTGTCGGCCTCTTCGGGCTTCAGCTCCGGGTTGCCGCAGCTCTGGAAGGCGCGGTAGCCGCCGCCCAGCACCCGCACCCCATTGTTGCACTGGGTCCGCAGCAGGCCGGGCCCCGGGGCGCGGAAGGTGGTGGAGACCGACCCGCGAAGGGCCAGCCAGTCCAGGGCCTGCCACTTGGCGGAAAGCTTCGGGTTGGTCGTGGAGCCGACATTGCCCTGATAAGCCTCATGGCGGATGGCCAGGTTGAGGTTCAGCGTATCGGTCACCGGCGCCTGGAACTCGGCGAAGATCGCCTGGACGTTGGCGTCGTCGTCCCGGTTGGTGTTCGAGCCGAAGAACTGCAGCGGCCCCGTCTCATCCGCACAGGCCGGCCGGTCGGGGCAGGGGTTCTCGTCGGAGTTGAAGAAGGCGCCGTAGTTACGGACCTCCTGGGTGTAGCGGTACTGGACGCCCGCCGCCCAGTCGATGCTGCCGCCGGGCAGCTCAATGCCCGAGGACCCCGAGAAGACGGCGTCCAGGACCAGGAGCCGGTTGGTCAGGACGTTGTTGTAGGGGCCGTAGAGCCAGCCGACCACGTTCGGATTGTTGGCGACCGAGGCGTTATAGAACGGGTTGGCGGCGCCATTTACGGCGCTGCGGGCCACGCCGTTTGTGAAGGGGTTGAAGTAGAAGCAGCCCAGGGCGGCGTTGCCGGCGTTGGTGGTGAAGTTGTTGGTCTCCGCCGCTGTGCACTGGTCGTTGTCATTCACCCGGCTGCCGAAGCCCCTTAGGCCCAGCTGGAGGCGCTCCACCAGGATGTCACTAATGTAGGAGCTGTTCTTCTGCTCCATGAAGGTGACGGCGGTGTCGTACTTGATGGAGTCGAAGAGGGTACCCTTCAGGCCTCCGGAGATTCGGAAGGCGTCGTTCACGATCGACTGGTGGTCGGCGCCGTCCGAGAAGAGCGGGTGGCCTGCGAAGGCCACGGCGCGCCAGCCCAGCTGGGAGATGTCCAGGCCTCGGCTGATCCCAAGGCCCGGATAGGCGGGGTTGGTCGAGTTGGCGCCGGCGCTGATGGCCGCGCACTGGGCGGCGGTGAGCGGCGCCCGGCATTCGCTGAGCAGGGCCAGGAGGCCGGGATGGTTGGCCGGCACGTTGAACGGCACGGACAGGTTCGGGCCAATGGGCGTGGCCGGGGAGTAGGAGGTCCCACCGACGTTGACCGGCGAGGGGTACTGGGCCGTCAGGTTCGCAGGCGAAATCCGCTGCATCGGCGTGTCGTTCTTGGTCCAAGCCACCTCGCCGTGGAAGGACATGGTGTCCGACAGTTCGAAGTTGACCTCGCCATAGAGCTGATAGTGGTCCTCCTCGTTCACCAGGTCGTTGAAGTTGGCGAACTGGAAGCGGCAGGTGGACCCCGCCGTGGCCGGATTCTGGTCGCTGACCGGGACGGCGACGGTGGCCGTGGCGCCCTGGCCAAGGGTTCCGTTGAGCGGGTTCGGATAGGTGATGTTGTTGGTCAGGGTTCCGCCCAGCTCCGCGCACCCATTGTCGCGGAAGGTGGTCCCCGCCACGCCGGCCACGCCGAAGAAGCCGGGGTTGGAGGCGCCGGTGAAGCCGCCGGCGCCGGCATAGCCGGCGAAGTCAAAGGACCTGAGGGCCCAGTCGCGCTCCTTGATGTCGAGGCGCGAGCGATGACGGTAGCCGGCGGTGAGGAGGACGTTGCCGTTGTCGAACCGCTTCCCCCACGCGACGTTGGTGTTGTAGTCGCCGTCCGAGCCACTGATCAGGGCGTACTCGCCATCGACCTCAAGACCGTCGAGGTCGCGGCGGGTGATGAAGTTGACCACCCCGCCGATGGCGTCCGAGCCATAGGTCGCCGCCGCGCCGTCCTTCAGGATCTCGATCCGCCCGACGGCGGCGGTGGGAACGAAGTTGAGGTTGGCGCCCCCGCCCTGGAAGGCCGCCGCCGGACTGTCCGCCAGCCGCCGGCCGTTCATCAGGGTCAGGGTCCGGGCGGCGCCGAAGCCGCGCAGGTTGATGGTCGCCGTGCCCGCCCCGCCGTTGTAGCGGTTCGATTCCCCGAGGGAGGACTGGGAGGCGGTGATCGTCTTGACCAGCTGGACGACGGTGGGGGCGCCCTGGGCCTTCAGGTCTTCCTGGGAAAGAACGTCCACCGGAAGGGCCGCGTCCTCCGGGGTGCCGCTGATGAAGGAGCCGGTGACCACCACCTCCTCGACTGTCGTTGCCTGCGTACTCTGCGCATGCGCGAAGTTCGCGCCCATAAGGCTGACGGCGACGGCGGCGGCGGACGCGCCGCAAAGATAGCGCCTCTTCATGATGGTTCCTCTCCCTTGGTCAGCGTCCGGATTTCTTGATCGACCGGCACCGTTGCGCTCACACTGCCTTGTCCCGCCGATCGTCGCGATCACGTTTTCGTGACAGTGTCGGGCGCCAGCGTCCAAGGCGTCCGTCACGCCAGCAGTTCCGGCGGATAACCGGCGTAGGAGTGTTTCAGCGTGGCGTGGTTCAGCAACATCTCAGCCACCTGCTCGGTCCCGGTGGAGTCGTAGATGCGGGTCCGCACCCAGTAGGACTCCGTGCGCTTGCTCTGGGCCAGGGCGGCGATCTCGCGGCGGATGACATAGTCCTCCCCGACGAAGAGGGGCCCCTTGATCAGCCGGATTTCCTGGTCGGCGAACAGGCCGACGGCGGGGCCCTTCACAGGGAAACGCGCCGAGTGCGAAGAGTATTCCGCCAGGACGCTGATCATCTCAAAGGGGATGATGGGCCGGCCCCAGGGCGAGGCCGCGGCGTCGGAGTACCAGGGCGAGGTCTCGGTGATGACCTTCAGCTTGTCGTTCAGGCTGAAGGGATAGAGGGCGCCCATGTGCTGGTCGGGGTCCATGCGCACCCGCTCCTCGACGGCGCCCTTCAGGCCTGCCTGCAGGTCCTCCAGGATCACCAGCCGGCCTGGCGGGCGCAGGGCGGCCATCCGGCCCTCCAGCAGGGTCTGGCCATGGTCGGGGCCCAGGCTGGCCGAGGCCTCCAGCACGGGCGTGCCGTCGGCCTTCTCGGCCCAGATCCGGGTGGAGGTCGCGCCCGGGGCGGGAACCTCGACGAAGGCCCGGACCTCCTCGCCCTCCACCACCATGTTCAGATAGTGCGACGAGATGCAGCCCCGCTCGAACCAGGCCTGTCCCCAGACCTGCTGCAGGAGGGGCGGGAAGAGACTGAAGTGGGTCGGCCCCTCGATGGGGCCCGCCCGGAAGCCCAGCTTCTCGGCCATGGCGTCGTCGTGGATGGAGGCGTGGCCGCCATACTCCTGATCGGCCAGCATCTGGCGGGGCGCACGCAGGGGTCCGCTCAGGACCATGGGAGTGTCAAAGCTCATGCCGGCGGGCCTCCTGTCCCGGATGGTTTCCGGCGGATTTCTGCATCCGGTATGCCCTACAGACCGGCCTGCAGCCCGGATTGTCCGCCCGGGTCCGATCCTATACGGCTTTCGCCACGCACCAACATCCCCGATCCGAAGGGACGGCGGGATGTCATTTCACCCGGGGGTATCCACCCTGGGCGCACTCCAGGGAGAGAGACATGACCACGGGTTTCGACGACATCTTTTCCATCCGGGGCAAGGTCGCCCTGGTCACCGGCGGCTCGCGCGGCATTGGCGAGATGATCGCCGCGGGCTTCCTGGCGGCGGGCGCCAAGGTCTACATCTCCTCGCGCAAGGCCGATGTCTGCGACGCCACGGCGGAGCGACTGGCTGCGACCTATGGCGGGACCTGCATCTCCCTGCCGGCCGACCTGTCCCAGATGAGCGGCATCGAGTCCCTCGCCGCCCGCCTGGCGGAGAAGGAGGACAAGCTCGACATCCTGGTGAACAACGCCGGCGCCGCCTGGGGCGCGCCCATCGAGTCCTTTCCCGAGGTGGGCTGGGACAAGGTGATGGACACCAACGTCAAGGGCGTCTTCTTCCTGACCCAGAAGCTCCTGCCCCTGCTGCGCAAGGCGGCCGCGGACGCCCCGGCCCGGGTGATCAACATCGGCTCCATCGACGGGCTGAAGTCGGCGGCCTTCGACACCTTCTCCTACGGCGCCTCCAAGGCCGCCGTGCACCACCTGACCCGCTTCCTGGCCGCGCACCTGACCAAGGAGAAGATCCTCTGCAACGCCATCGCGCCGGGTCCCTATCCGACCTGGATGCTGTCCACCGGCGTGGGCTTCGGCGGCGAGACCGAGAACGCCGACTGGGATCAGGTGGGCCGGGGCAACCCCTCGGGCCGGGTCGGGACGCCCCAGGACATTGCGGGCCTGGCCATCTTCCTGTCCTCGCGGGCGGGCGAGTATGTGGTCGGCCAGGTCATCGCCAGCGACGGCGGCGCCGTGGGGACGTCCTGAGTCCGTCCCCGCTGCGCTGCAGGCTCAGCGGCCGATGAAGACCGGCTCGCGCTTTTCCACGAAGGCGCGGGCCGCCTCCTTGTGGTCGGTGGTCTGGCCGCAGTGGACGTGGTGGGTGGCCTCCAGGTCCAGGCAATCGTCCACCTCGCCGGACATGGCCCGGTTGAGGTTTTCCTTCATGTAGCGGTAGGCCACGGTGGGTCCGCCGGCCAGGCGCAGGGCCACCTCGCGGGCCTTCGCCGCCAGCGCCTCTGGTTCCACCACCCAGTTGGCCAGGCCCAGGCGCAGGGCCTCCTGGGCGCTGACCCGCTCGGACAGGTAGTAGAGCTCCCGCGCCTTGGCCGAGCCCACCAGCTGGGTCAGGAAATAGGTGCCGCCGTAGTCGCCCGAGAAGCCGACCCGGGCGAAGGCCGTGGTCAGGATGGCGCTGGAGGCCATGATGCGCATGTCGCAGGCCAGGGCCAGGGACAGGCCCGCCCCGGCGGCGGGGCCGGGCAGGGCGGCCAGGGTGGGCTTGGGCATCTTGAACAGGCGACCCGCGGTGGCCCTCTGGTTCACCCTCTGGCGGTGGATGGCGGCGTCGATGGAGCTGCCGCCCCCGCCCTGGTTGGACTCATCCATGCCCTTCACGTCGCCCCCGGCGCAGAAGCCCTTGCCGGCCCCGGTCATCACGACGACCTTCACCTCGGGGTCCAGCTCGGCCTTGGCCAGCTGGTCGGCCAGGGCGGCGGTCATGGCCCCGCTCATGGCGTTGCGGGCCTCCGGCCGGTTGAGGGTCAGGGTCAGGACGCCGGTATCGAGGTCGGCGAGCAGGTCCTGGGTTCCGGTGTCGATGGCGGCCATGGGAAATCCTCTCAGTGAAAGATGGGTATCGGGCGGCGGTCCGCATGCGAAGGTCGATGCAGATACCCTGCGTTCAGTTTCAGACCCGCAGCGGGCTGGCGTCAACGCCGTATCCTCGTCAGACTGTCGGAAGCGTGATGCTTGACCCCCGCTGGAGGCGGTGAGACGCTTCATACCGCAGGATCAAAACAGACTTACGCAGGGGCAGCGCCTGCGACAGGGAGACCAGACATGGGCGACGTGGCCAGCGGGGGAAAGGTGCTCACGCGGGAAGAGGCGAGCTTTGATCCGGACGCCCTGCGTGACCGCTATCGGGCCGAGCGCGACAAGCGCATCCGCGCCGACGGGAATGAGCAGTATCTCCAGATCGCCGGCCGGTTCGCGGACTTCGGCGATGATCCCTACATCGAGGCCCCCATCCACCGCGCCCCCCTGACCGACGAGGTCGAGGTGGTGGTGATCGGCGGCGGTTTCGGCGGCCTCCTGGCCGGGGCCCGACTGCGCGAGGCGGGGGTGAAGTCCCTGCGCATGATCGAGGCGGCGGGCGACTTCGGCGGCACCTGGTACTGGAACCGGTATCCGGGCGCGGCCTGCGACATCGAGAGCCTGGTCTACCTGCCCCTCCTGGAGGAGACCGGCTTCATCCCCGAGATGCGCTACACCAAGGCGCCGGAGATCTTCGAGCACTCGCGTCGGATCGCCCGCCACTTCAACCTGTACGAGGACGCCTGCTTCCAGACCTCGGTGAAGGACCTGTCCTGGGACGAAGCGGCCCAGCGCTGGATCATCACCACCAACCAGGGCGACGCCATGCGGGCGCGGTTCGTGGTCATGTCCAACGGCCCCCTGAACAAGCCCAAGCTGCCCGGCATCCCCGGCATCGAGACCTTCAAGGGCCACGCCTTCCACACCAGCCGCTGGGACTATGAGTACACCGGCGGCTCGGTCCTGGGAGGCCTGGACCGGATCGGCGAAAAGCGGATCGGAATCATCGGCACCGGCGCCACCGCCGTGCAGTGCGTGCCCCACCTGGCCGAGGGCGCGGGCCAGCTCTACGTCTTCCAGCGTACGCCCTCGGCGGTGAACGTGCGCAATGACCAGCCCATCGACGCCGACTGGGTTCGCTCCCTGCCCCCCGGCTGGCAGAACCACCGGATGGACAACTTCAACCTCCTGCTCAGCGGCGGATACGCCGAGGAGGACCTGGTCAACGACGGCTGGACCGAGGCCTTCCGCGAGCTCGTCTTCATCGCCCGCAAGGAGGGCGCGGCGGGCCTGTCCCCCGAGAAGCTGGCCGAACTGATGGAGCTGGCCGACTTCGCCACCATGGAGCGCATCCGCGCCCGGGCCGAGGCGGTGGTCAAGGACCCGGCCACGGCCGAGGCCCTGAAGCCCTGGTACCGCCAGTTCTGCAAGCGGCCGTGCTTCCACGACGAATACCTGCAGGCCTTCAACCGGCCGAGCGTCAAGCTGGTGGACACCAATGGCAGGGGCGTCGATCGGATCACCGAGAATGCGGTGGTGGTGGACGGCGTCGCTTACGAGATCGACTGCCTGATCTTCTCCACGGGCTTCGAGGTCGGCACCAGCTTCAGCCGCCGCTATGGCTACGACATCCACGGCCGGGACGGTCTGCCCCTCAGCCAGGCCTGGGCGAACGGGGTGCGCAGCCTGCACGGCCTGATGGTCCGGGGCTTCCCCAACCTCTTCTTCCTGGGCTCGACCCAGGGCGGCTTCACGGCCAACTATCCGCACAACCTGCGCGAACAGGCGGCCCACGCCACCTACGTTATCGACCAGGTCAAGGCCCGCCAGGGCCGGGCGGCGGAGCCCTCCGAGAAGGCCGAGGCCGACTGGGTGGCGACCATCATCGACAAGGCCCGCAACAACCAGGCGTATCTCGAGGCCTGCACTCCCGGCTACTACAACAACGAGGGCAAGCCCTATCTGGCCAACGCCCAGAACACCACCTACGGGGGCGGGCCGATCGAGTACTTCAGGATCCTCGCGGACTGGCGGGCCTCAGGGGACCTGCCGGGCCTTGAGGTGAGCTGAGGCGGCCGTGGGCCAGCTTGCCCTCGACCTGCGCGACGGGATCGCCGTCATCACCTTCAGCAAACCGCCGGCGCAGGTGATGACCCCGCCGATGATGAACGCGCTGAACCGGATGCTGCCGCAGCTGCGCTCTGACGAAGTGCGCGCCATCGTCTTCACGGGCTCGGATGCGACCTGTTTCATCCGCCATTTCTCGGTGGACGCGCTGGACGAGAACACCCGGGCCGAGCGCAGCGGCTGACATTCAACACGGACCGGCGCAGACCGGGATCCAGAGGAGGACAGGCATGAAGGACTTCAGCGGCAAGATCGCAGTGGTGACCGGCGGCGGCAGCGGCATCGGCCGGGCCCTGGTGCAGGCCCTGACCTCGGAGGGCTGCAGCGTGGCCATGTGCGACATCCGCGAGGCGGACATGCTGGAGACCGTCCGCATCGCCGAGAAGACCGCCGTCCAGGGGGTGAAGATCACCACCTTCGTGGCCGACGTGGCCCAGGAGAAGGAGACCCTGGCCTTCCGCGACCACACGGGCGAGCAGCACGAGACCGACCACGTGCACCTGCTCTTCAACAACGCCGGCATCGGCGGGGGCGGCAGCTTCGTCAACTCCCCCCGTGACCAGTGGGAACGGACCTTCGCCGTCTGCTGGTACGGGGTCTACTACAACGCCCGGGCCTTCCTGCCGATGCTGCTCAAGGCGCCCGAGGCGCACATGATCAATGTCTCTTCGGTCAACGGCTTCTGGGCGTCCCTGGGGCCGCAGACCTCGCACACGGCCTATTCGGCGGCCAAGTTCGCCGTGAAGGGCTTCACCGAGGCTCTGGTCAACGACTTCCGCAACAACGCCCCCCACGTGAAGGCCAGCGTGGTCATGCCCGGCCACATCGGCACCAATATCGCCATCAACTCCATGGCCGAGTTCGCCCCGCCCGACGGCGCGACCGCCGAGGCCAAGGCCATGGGCGAGGCCTTTCGCGACAACGGCCTGCCCCCGCCCGCGGCGGCGAAGATCATCCTGGACGGGGTGCGGGAGGCGCGCTGGCGCATCCTGGTCGGCCCGGACGCCGTGGCCCTGGACAAGGCGGTCCGCACCCATCCGGAAGAGGCCTACGAGCACGGCATGGCCGACCTCGTGGCCCGCGCCATGGCGTCAGGCTGAGGGGGGCTGCGGCGTTACAGTCGCGCCCCTTGGGAGAAACTCGCGGGCGGCGGGTTCAGGGGTGGATGACGCCGCGCACCATGGCGTCGACGAAGAGGCGGGCGCCCGTCTCGGGATTCTCGCCGGGCTGCCACCAGGTCAGCTCGGAGGCCGCATTGATCCCGGCGGTCAGGATCTGGGCGGTGATGCTGGCGTCCAGCGGCCGGATGGAGCCGTCGGCGATGCCGTCGCACAGCATGGAGCCCAGGCGGATCGAGATCTGGCGCAGGCGGAACATCAGGTCGTCGCGGATCTCCTCGGGCACCGTGGACAGGGCGCTGGTCCTGAGCAGGGGCGCGGCGCCCACCTGCAGCTGAACCACCGCCTGGAGCAGGGAGTGCATGATCTCCAGTCCGTCGTCGCCGCCTGATTCCGCCGCATCGATGGCCCGCCAGAGGACGTCGAAGGTCCGCTGGAAGCAGGCCACCACCAGGTCATCCTTGGTGGCGTTGTAGTGGTAGAAGGCGCCCTTGGTGACGTTGAGCTTGGAGGAAATCCGGTCCACCGACGCGCCGTGGTAGCCCTCGTCGTTGATCAGTTGGGTGGCGGCCCGCAGGAAGTGCTCGGCCGAGCCCTCGTCGACCTCGTCACCGGAAGGCTGAAGGTCCAGGAACCGGACGCCGGGCACATTCCCGCCCCGCGGGATTCCGTCCAGCAGGATGGAGGCGATGCGCTGGCCGATGCGCGGATAGTCCTCGACGCGCCAGGTGTAGATCCAGGCGCTGACGAAGGTCAGGGCGTTGATCAGCAGGTGGGCGCGGCCGTTCAGGTCGGCCCGGGTGCGGTTCTCCCGGCGATCGAGGAGTGAGCGGACCGTCCGGAACAGGGCGACGAAGGCCTGGTTGACGCTCTCGCTGTTCAGGGCGCGGACGTCGTTGAAGACGGCCAAAGGCTCGGCCTCGCCCAGCTCGATCCTCTGCTGGAGAAGGATGAACATGTCGATGAAGACCTTGACGCGCTCGCGCTCCGTGGGGTGCTCCCGGGCGTACTCGGCCAGCTCCTGGATGCGGCCGATGCTGCGCTCGAAGGCGGCTGCGGCCAGGTCCTCCTTGTTGCGGAAATAGTAGATGACCCCGGTGGGCACGAGGTCGAGGCGGGCGGCGACGTCGCCCAGGGTCATGCCGCGCACGCCGTGGCGGTTCATCTCGCGGATGGCCGAGGCGATAATGGCGTCGCGGCGGGCCATGTAGCGCCGGCTGGGCGTCCGCGCCATCGGTGCGCCCGGGGCGGTTTCGGAGGCGGTGTCGGGGGTGGACATGGGGCGGCTCCGCGCCGGGTGCCGGGAGGGCGCCGGGAGGCTTTACGTCGGGGATAGTGTGGCTTGTGAGGCCGGTCAATCAGGGCCAATCTTGGCGGGAGAAGGCGCACAGACGCCGTCGGGGGGAAGTGACCATGCTGCTGCAGGGACTGAAGGTCGTCGAGCTCGCCACCTGGATCGCCGCGCCGGGATGCGCCGCCGTCATGGCCGACTGGGGCGCCGATGTGATCAAGGTGGAGTCCCTGGGCGGAGACGCCACCCGCACCTTCTTTCCGGAGAGCGCCGAGACCCCCGGCAATCCCATCTTCACGATGGAGAACCGCGGCAAGCGCGGGGTGGCCCTGGACATCGCCTCCCCCGAGGGTCGCGAGGCCATGCTGGGCCTCCTTGGCGGGGCGGATGTCTTCATCACCAATGTCCGGCCCGGCGCCCTGAAGCGGGCCCGGCTCGACTACGAGACGCTGAAGGCGGCCTTCCCCCGGCTGATCTACGCCAGTGTCTCCGGGGTGGGCCTGGAGGGACCGGATGTGGACCTGCCGGCCTTTGACATCACCGTCTTCTGGACCAAAAGCGGCGTCGGCCGCTCGCACATCCCGCCGGACCAGGAGCCCTTCGCCTGCCGCCCCGGCTTTGGCGACCACACCACGGCCCTGGCCACCCTGTCCTCCGTCCTGGCCGCCCTGCATGAGCGCCACACGACGGGGCGGGGGCGGCTGGTGGAGTGCTCCCTCCTGCGCACGGCGGCCTACGCCCTGGGCTGGGACATGGCCACCCAGCTGCGTTTCGGCGAGGCGCCGACCACCCAGGCCCGGCACATGCGCCCGCATCCGATCTCCGGCATCTATTTCCGCACCCTGGACGACCGGTGGATCACCTTCGTGCTCAAGGGACCTTCCTGCTATCCGACCCTGATGAAGGTGCTTGGGCATCCCGAGGTCATCGACGATCCCCGCTACGCCCTGCCGACGACGGACCTCGACATCGTCCGCGAAATCCGGGCGCGGGCGGATGCGGCCTTTGCGCGAATGACCCTGGCCGAGGCGGCGGTGATCCTCACCGAGGCCGACCTGGCCTGGGCGCCCCTGCAGAGCCTGCCCGAGGTGGTGGGCGGCGAGCAGTTCATGGCCACGGGCTGCGCGGTGGAGGTGTCGGATGGCTGGGGCGGGCGGATGGCCTCGCCGGCGGCGCCGGGCCGCTTCCCCGAGGGGGCGCCTGAGGTGACCCGTGGGGCGCCCAGGCTGGGCGAGCACACCCAGGAGGTCCTGGCCGAGGCCGGGGTCGCGGAAGATGTGATCCAAAAAGTCATGGCCCGGCTCGGGTGAGCACGGGCCACGAAAGGGGCTGAGGCGTCAGCCCCCACCCGCAGGCGGGGGCCTTGCCGATCAGTTGTAGACTTCGAACAGGCCGGCGCCGCCCTGGCCGCCGCCGATGCACATGGTCACCACGGCCCACTTGGCGTTGCGGCGCTGGCCTTCCTGCAGGACGTGGCCCGTCAGGCGGGCGCCGGTCATGCCGAAGGGGTGGCCGATAGCGATGGAGCCGCCGTTCACGTTGTACTTCTCGGGATCGATGCCGAGGTGATCGCGGCAGTAGAGGCACTGGCTGGCGAAGGCCTCATTCAGCTCCCACAGGTCGATGTCGTCGACCTTCAGGCCGTTCCGCTTCAGCAGCTTCGGAATGGCGAAGACCGGGCCGATGCCCATCTCGTCGGGCTCGCAGCCGGCGACGGCCCAGGAGACGAAGCGGCCGAGGGGCTTCAGGCCCCGGCGCTCGGCTTCCTTGCCTTCCATCAGGAGGACGGCGGCGGCGCCGTCGGACAGCTGGGAGGCGTTGCCGGCAGTGATGAACTTGCCCTCGCCCATGACAGGCTGGAGCTTGGCGAGGCCTTCGAGGTTGGTGTCGGGACGGTTGCACTCGTCGCGGTTCACCACGTAGTCGACGATGGTCTCTTCCTTCGTCTCCTTGTTGACCTGCTTCATCTTGGTCTTCATCGGGACGATTTCGTCGGCGAACAGGTTGGCCTGCTGGGCGGCGGCCATCCGCTGCTGGGAGCGCAGGGAGAACTCGTCCTGGGCCTCGCGGCTGACATTGTAGCGCTGGGCGACGATGTCGGCGGTGTCGATCATGGCCATGTAGATGGCCGGGGCGATCTGGGCGAGCTCCGGGTCCATGGCCTCAGGCGGGAAGCGCCCCCCGCTGATGGAGATGCTCTCCACCCCGCCGGCCACGACGCAATCAGCGCCGTCGCCACGGATGTGGTTGGCGGCCATGGCGATGGTCTGCAGACCCGACGAGCAGAAGCGGTTCACGGAGACGCCGGCGGTGGTCACCGGCATGCCGGCCAGCAGAGCGGCCTGGCGGCCGATGTTCAGAGCGGCGTGCGCATTGTTGCCGAGGAAGCAGTCCTCGACGAAGTCCTTCTCGACGCCTGACTTCTCCACCGCGTGCTTGATCGCGTGGGCCGCCATGGACATCGGCGGCGTCATGTTGAACCCACCCCGGCCGGACTTGGCCAGGCCCGTGCGGGCATAGGAAACGATTACGGCTTCACGCATATGAAGAACCTCCCTTTGTCTCTTCGGTTATGGCCGCGCAGGTCGGCCTTGGCAATGTGAATCCCCCGACGGAAACCTGTCCCGCAGGGGCTTTTCCGGGGTCACGGCCGGACGAGAAACTTCTCGCCGGTGGCCTTGCGGTTACAAGCCTGCACGGCCTTGGGGGTGAGCAGGTCGGTGAGCGAGACCTCGGTGGTGTAGCCCGAGGCGAAGGTGGTCTTCAGCCCCGCTACGACCCGGGCCCGCAGGCGGTCGGCGCCCGCCTTGCCGATCCGGATCAGGAAGGGCGTCAGGAGCCAGCCGCCTAGTCCCCAGGCCATGCCAAAGCCGCGGTTCAGCTCGGTGGGACCGGTGTCCAGGCCGCCATAGATGTAGACCTGCTTGTGGGTGGTGGAGCCATAGCGCGAGAAGCCGGCCGGGTTGCGGGCGTTGGCGGCGATCTCCATGCCGGTCAGGATCTGCCCGGCCAGCCTGCCGCCGCCGATGGCGTCAAAGCCCAGGGTGGCGCCGGTCTCGGTCAGGGCCGCCACCAGGCTCTCCATGAAGTCGGGCTGGGAGGAGTCGCACACGACCTTGGCGCCCTGGTCCTTGAGGATCTTCGCCTGGGCGGGGCTGCGCACGATGTTCACCAGGGGCACGCCGTCCTCCAGGCAGATGCGGTTCAGCATCTGGCCGAGATTGGAAGCCGCCGCGGTGTGGACGAGGCCCGAATGGCCCTCCAGCTTCATGGTTTCGACCATGCCCAGGGCCGTCAGCGGGTTGACGAAGCAGGAGGCGCCGTCCCGGGGATCGGTCCCCTCAGGCAGGAGCAGGGCGTCGGCGGCGCGCACGCAGCGGTACTCGGCGTACATCTCGCCGCCCAGTATGGCCACGGTGCGGCCCAGCAGGGCCTGGGCCTCGGGGGAGGCGCCGGCGGCGACCACCTCGCCCGCCCCCTCGTTGCCGACGGG
>VYLB01000065.1_pt1 | contig 26635 bp, 23 predicted proteins | sample 5114431 | NCBI WGS metagenome assembly VYLB01 (sample SAMN12291786, study PRJNA351875) | freshwater metagenome | isolation source: freshwater lake | place: USA: Michigan, Gull Lake | collected 2013-08-08
CCGTAGGGGCAATTCATGAATTGTCCCTACGGTTAGACAAGATTTATAGTGCTATTACGTAAGTCCTAACACCTTAAATCAAATATTGTTGGGTTTCGTTGCCTCAACCCAACCGACAAGAGCGGCGTGCTGCTATGCAGTGCCGTAGGCATCGCACTATTATTGAGGAATTAATTTAATTAAACTTCTTAAGGTCGCATTAACGGATTCCGAATTAGGAAAATATTTTTTAACATCAGGATCAAGAATAATTACATCATTTTGCGCTGGAAAATGTTCAACCGTTTTTGTTCCATCTTCATGATGAACAGTAACGCTATGACCTTCCCGATACTGTTGGTAATATTTTCCGCGAACAGGATTTTTAAGTTGACTTAAATCATATTCTTCTCGCAAGTCATCTTCTAATTCATCTTGGATTTTCTCGTTCATAATATCTCCTTTCTTTGGGTGTAACTAATCTTGCACTAATTAAACGAATTTTATGATCACGATCCGTATAAGAAACAAATAGAAATTTACCTTGATCTGATAAACCTATTATAAGATAGCGATTCTCTCCTGTAGAATGGTCAGGATCATCGAAATTTACAGCTAAGGGATCATCAAATACGGTGGATGCTTCTTCAAAAGAAATGTTATGTTTTCTTTGATTTATTTTTGCTTTCTGTTTATCCCATTCAAATGCTAGTTCCAACTCATTGCCACTTTGCCAACTGAAACATCTCCCATTATAGCATATCCTGATGGCGGAATAACAATTTTTTCTGTGCGATCGCGTCTTCCCAAAGTTTGATTAATAGAGAGATATATAAGCGATCGTACTGATAGGTAAAAGGTGTGTCACCGCAGTAACACACCTTAATTAGTTGATCTATTTACTCAAATAAGACAACTTCTAAACGTCTTATGGCACTTGAGTTACTCTGTTTGATTTTAAACTCTAATCCACTTTTATTAATTCCGTTTGGATTTTGACATTTTACCTTGTACATATTATCGTCTTGACTGAAATCGATAATGGGTAATGGAATATTTATCAAAAAACTTTTCATGTCTTCTTGTGTTGGTAAATTTCCAGTCTTAGCTTGAAACCAGATTTCAACATCATCATTATTGCCCAAATTTAGATTTGATTGGCTAAGTTGATAGTTTTCCTCTTCAAGATCAGCAATTCTGGTTTTGAATGTCTCAAGATCAGCACGATATGTTTTAGATAACCTTACCGATTGTTCTACCAAAGTATTAAACTGCTGATTTGAAATTTCTCGGAATTTATCAATTCCATCAGTATCAGTATAAACTTCAAAAGACACTTCTGTCGCACTATTTGGTATAGGAAATTCCTGTGCCTTGTTGATGGTCGAAAGAGTATAAGTCTCAGTCTCAGTAGGTCGCTGACCAAGAAAGACGAAAATTGACTGCTTCAACTGGAACAGAGATTTAAATCCTGGGTTCAGCGTAGTAGTTGAAGTATTATTGGTTTCCACTACTTTGTTGCCATTGACATACCATGTAACGCTTAAATTAGTTGGAGGAGTTATCGCATCATTTTGCAAACCAACTTGCTCTTTATCAATTGAATCTCCGGGCAAGCCAATTACAGGACTTTGGTTATTAGGGTTAGTTATTTTTAAAGCTTTACCTAAAGGTAATGATACCGGTCTGCTGTAATTTCCACGAGTGTCACCAAAAGTGGCAATACTGCCAGAGAATTCATTGTTTAAAATTACACTCTGAGTTGAGCCGATGGAAGGATTGAGAACATTCCAAGCAGAAAAAAGGTAATTCTGTTGAGGTCCTACGGGTTGAAGAAATATGAGGATCTGGTTTGATGTTGGTTGACTTGTGTTATTCAAGAAATTGAGTTTTGTCGCCATTTTTTTAGTACCTCTGTGATTTTTTTAGTAAATGAACTAAGTATCTCTTGGTATAAGAGAAAAGAAACTGATCTACACCTTTAAGACGTTCTCAAGAATCCATTGCTGAATTGTCCAAGTTAGCCATAATGCCTTAAGCAAAATGTCTTGTCTTTTGGGTTAAAAGTGATTGCTTTCATCACCTTTGATACCAGAATAAGTTTTATTTTGAGTAATGGCAATCTATAAATCTAATACTTTTCTAATAGGTTTTTTCGAGCAGAATATTAACTTTTATCGGAAATTATATTAGATTTATATTAACTTTCAAGCGTCACTTTATGGTATAATGCCCTAACTCTTGAAGTAGAACAGATGAATTAATCAGACAGATTTAAGAGATTAAACCCGATTTACCTTAACTAGAATGAGTAAAACTCTTTTATATGCTGATTTGTTGCGATTTCAGGGATTTATTGCTGGATTTATTCAAGTAAAGTCTAAAAAACGCCCGCTTTTCTCAGAAAATCAAGAGATGCGATCGCTTTCAAAGATGAAACCAGATGCTATTTAGTCGTAATCTCCAAAAATATCCCGCTCTCTCGGATGTAGCATCTTTGAAGTATGGATGTTAGATCAGTTAGGCAAAAACTCTACAGATGGTGTTACTACAAAACTTGTACCCCTACAGATAGGGTATTTTTTTGAGCGGGTCTAATTTTTCCTGTAATATTAGATTTATATTAACTTTAAAGGGTCACTTTATGGTATGATTATGTACTTTTTAAGTAGAACTAATGAATTAATCGGGCGGCTAAAATCATCAAAACCCTTTTAAAATCTGACTTATAGCGGTTTCAGGGGATGAAAAGAAGCAAAAAAGCGATCGCTATTCCTCAGAACAACACAGCGATCGCCTAACTTGTAACTATCACAAGCAACATTATTGGAGGGCTGATAATTCTTCCCGAAGAATACGGCGTAAATCGGACTGAGTGAGCGATCGCTCCTTAGGAGATTGGATATATTGTTTTAAAACCTCATTAATTAGAGTTTGATAGCCCATTCCTGCGGTTTCAGCCTGTTCTCGAAAATAAGCTAGAATCTCATCATCTAGATAAATGGTAATGCGTGTTTTTCCCTTAGAGGAAATGAGCGCCCCCCGTTTTCCTTTAGAAAAATCATATTCCTTTCTCATAAGTTTTTCTCTCTTGTTTTGTAGCACGACGAGCAGAAATCAAGCGAATGACTTCACCCCGCAAAGTATAAATAACCACTAATAGTGATCCCATGTTTCCCATCCCCACTGCAATAAAACGTTCTTCTGTCACACAATCGGGATCAAGATCATGAATAGCGAGGGGATCAAAAAACACCATTTCAGCTTCTGCAAAGTAAACACCGTGCTTTTGCCAGTTGGTTTTTGCTTTTCTGGGATCATATTCAAATGTCATACATACATTATATGTATCTTAGAAGGTTGAGTCAAGCTCAAAACCCCTGCAGAGGGTTGTGGTAATGGCTATTAACCTCAAAGAAGCGATCGCTTTTTCCCGATCAAATATAATCTAGGTAGAAAATTGCCTAAAAATCGCTATGCTCAACGGGTACAAAATTATTGATGCTGATTCCCATGTCATTGAACCCCCCGCAATGTGGGGCCAATACCTAGAACCTAAATTTAGGGAATTTGCTCCTTCTGCTGACATGAAAATCAAAGGAGAACCGATTAGTCAAAAAATCTCCCCACAAGTCCAAAAAGAAGGGAATAAGCAGATGATGCAAGCTCATCCCCACGCTTATCTCAACCGCTATAACCCAGAGTCCCATGTTCAAGCAATGGTACAAATGGGGGTAGATAGGGCCTTTATTTATCCTACTTACGGACTATGGTTATTTGCCATTGATAGCCTACCCGCCGAAGTGATGGGGGCTTTTGTCCGTGCCTATAATAGATGGTTATCAGAAGAATATTGTAGCTATGACCCAGCTAGACTGAAAGGAGTCGCTGCAGTCAATCAACATGATCCCGAAGATATGGTCAAAGAGCTACACCGCAGCGCAAACTTGGGCTGGAAGGCGTTTTTTTTGCGCCCTAACCCCGTTAAAAGCAGAATTTTGAGCGATCCAGCCTATGAAGCCTTTTGGGCGGCCTGCGAGGATTTAGACATGGCTGTAGGAATTCATGAAGGCACTCATAGCCGCTTATCCACCACTGGTGCCGAGCGATTTAATAGTCGGTTTGCGCTTCATGCTTGTTCTCACCCGATGGAACAAATGATGGCACTATTAGCCTTAATTGAAGGGGGGGTGTTAGAACGTCATCCGAGGCTGAGGGTGGCGTTTCTAGAGTCCGGGTGTGGTTGGCTTCCCTATTGGTTATGGAAGCTTGACGAAGAATACAAAAATTTACATTGGGAAGTCCAAGATCGGGTAAAATTACTACCATCGGAATATTTTCGCCGTCAATGTTACATTGCGGTGGAACCTTCTGAACCCTATTTGCCTCAGATCATTGATTTTATCGGTTCTGATAACTTAATTTTCGGGTCTGATTATCCTCACATGGATCATCAGGCTGATGGGGTAAAAAAAGTTATAGGACTTGAAGACAACTTATCTCAGGAGATAGTCAAAAAGATCCTTTGGGATAACCCTAATTGTTTTTATGGCCTAATTTAAAAACATAAATCTAAAACTTTAGGAGTGCAAAAAATGAAGTTTGGAACTAGAGATCTACTTATTAGCCATCAAACTTATCTACAAAGCAGCAAAATACCGGATGAGGGGCTACAGAATGGAAAAACTGAACCCTCTGAAGAATTTGTAACTCGAATTTGTCAACAAGCAAAGCTAATTTCTCAACTGATTACCTTTATCTGGCGATGGTCGGATAAAAACCCTATGGATGAGCAGAACAGAACTGCTAAAAAGCTCAAAGATATATTTGACAGACCGAAACAAATAGAAAGAGGCGAATTGACGGACAAATTGATGGGTTTGTTGACTACAGATATATTTTCTGACTCATCAAACTCCGAATTGCTAAAGACCGTCTTTGCTAAATATAGCGAAGAGCAAAAAAAGACGTTGTTTCCTATCTTCTCGGAATATGAAGCAAAAAGATATGCGTTATTTGTTGATGTAGAACGCTTTCATGGACAAGTAGGAGATCCTACCCTAAACAATCCGGGGATTCTTTCATTCACAATTCCCTATCCCCCACGTCCACAACTGGGAGAGGCAACAGTTTCTGAACAGGAGTTAGAGAAATGGCTTAACAACACAGATATAACGCATTTTGTGGCAGACAACCCTTATATTCCCACCAGTTGTTCTTAATTCTCAACAGCTAGATTCTTTCAAAAAGTTGTAGACTTCAGCACACCTAAAAAATCTGCGGTGTTTTTACTTTTCTGCCACCCAAAATTCAAGGTATAGCAGTAGGATTTAAGGTGAGTACAGTCTTAACTGTTGAAACTCAAAGTATGTCCTACTGTTCCCTGTTCCCATTTCCAGTAGCACTGTATGATTATTAAAGATCCACAAAAGCTTTTACCAATTTCAGGAAAGGAAAACTGTAATCTTCCTGACAGGGTACTTGAAATACCGCCTCATGGTGTTCCTTTGCATTCAAAAACTATCGAGAAATTGTTGGCCATAGCCAAAGAACAAGATTCAATAATTGCATTTCGACCTAGTTTCCCAGTTCTCTCAGAACTGGGTTTACCTGCCTATCCTACCTTAGTTTATTTATACCCTCAAACATTAAATAATCATTGGCATCAAATTCGCAAGAAAATCGAAGTTATATTAAAAAGTAATTATTTGGCTAATTTTCCTTTTACCTTGATTTATCAAGTCGATCTTGAGGAACAATTACACTACTTTTCTGAGTATTATGGGAGAGCAATACAACCTTCTTATGTAAGAGTTATTCTTAGTAATACTTGTAATCTTAAATGTGTAATGTGTCCTTATCATAGTTCCCTTTTAAAACCAAATCATACTACCGATTTTTTTCAAGGGAATAAATCTATGTCTTGGGACATGATGGAACGACTAGCTAAAGACTGTGGAGGGGCTGGAATTAGTCTTTTAATTGGTAGTGTTGAAGAACCACTACTTCATCCTAAACTGATTAAATTTATTGAAATTTGTCGACAACAAGGAGTACCTAAAATTCATCTAACTACTAATGGTCAACTACTAAATGAAAGCTGTTCTAAAGCATTGTTAAAAGCGGGTTTAACGAGTATTGATGTTAGTCTTGATGCGGCGACTCCAGAGACTTACTTGAAAATTCGAGGCTCTGATTTAAACCGAGTTGAAGCCAACATCATTAATTTTATAAAACTTAGAGATCAATTAGGAATTTCCTGTGAAATAAGAACATCTTTTGTAAGAAATCGAGAAATTAGACCTGAAGAAGAACAAATGTTTTTAAATCGCTGGCTATCCCAAGTAAATAGTGTTTTCATCTTAAATGTCGCTGAATATAAAGAAACTAATATCCGTCTTGATAAAACTCATAACGCAGTCAACAATTCTCTTCAAGATTATCAAAAAAAAGCCAAGGGGCGATGGGCTTGTTTGTTTCCCTTTCTTGAAATGGCTGTTTTACCTGATGGACAAATTTATTATTGTATTGAAACTTTGTTTAGATTAGGCTTTGATCAGAATCTAAAAAGCTTAGGTGATTATCATCAACAAACACTACAAGAGATTTGGGATGGATATTTATTTAAACAACTTCGACGAGATTTGATCCTGAATCAGTTAGACACTAGACCTATCTGTAAAAGCTGTGATATGTGGATGTCACAGGTAATTAATCGGGAAGTAAAAGATGAATGCAAAGTTTTGACAACAACAGTTACAGAAATTCATTCTCAAATTAACTCAAAAAATAACAGCATTTGATATCTAGAAAACATTATGAAAGACTACCAACTCGTCGAAAAAATTTACGAAAGTCCTAATTCATTAGTTTACCGTGCTACTTTAAATCAAAATAATCAGCCGATTGTTATCAAAATTCTCAAAGAAAACTATCCTACGCCCTCAGAGCTAACTCGTTATAAACAAGAATATGAAATTACCCGTTCTCTTAATGTAGATAATATTGTTAAATCTTATGACTTACAGCGATATGAAAATAGCTTAGTAATACTGTTTGAAGATTGTGGTGGTCAATCTTTAAAATTATTAGTCTCCCAAAGTAAATTAAGCTTAGAAGAATTTCTAATGATTGCCATTAAGATAACTGAGGGATTAGCGGCCATCCATAAAGCTAACATTATCCATAAAGATATTAACCCTTCTAATATTGTCTATAACCCAAAAACGGGACAACTTAAAATCATTGATTTTGGCATTTCTACTCGTTTATCCCAAGAATTAATTACGCTTGTTCCCCCTCATCAATTAGAAGGAACATTAGCTTTTATTGCCCCAGAACAAACAGGGAGAATGAATCGTGGACTTGATTATCGTAGTGACTTTTATTCCCTTGGTGTAACTTTTTATGAACTGTTAACCCATCAACTTCCCTTTCCAATCACTGACCCGATGGAGTTGGTTCATTGTCATATTGCCCAACAAGCTTTACCTGTTCATGAACTCAGTCGAGATGTTCCCTTAACTGTTTCTAATATCATTAGCAAATTATTAGCGAAAACGCCAGAGGAAAGATATCAAAGTGCGTGGGGAATTAAAGCAGACTTAGAAAACTGTCTGAATCAATTAAAGATGAAAAGACAAATTTTACAATTTCCTTTAGCAAGTCAGGATATAGCGGAAAGATTTCAGATTCCGCAAAAACTTTATGGTCGAGAACAGAAAATTAATCAACTTCTCACCGCTTTTGAGAGAGTCAGTCAAGGAACAACAGAAATCGTTCTAATTTCCGGCTATTCAGGGATTGGCAAATCTGCATTAGTTAATGAAATTCATAAACCTATTACACGCCAACGAGGACAGTTTATTAAGGGAAAATTCGATCAATTACAGCGAAATATTCCCTATTCTGCTATTTATCAAGCGTTTCAAGACTTAATTCGTCAACTGCTAAGTGAACCAGAAATAATTCTACAAACTTGGAAAAAGAAGATATTAGAAGTCTTAGGTAGTAATGGTCAAATTATTATCGATGTTATTCCTGAACTTGAGAAAATTATTAGCAAACAGCCCCCAGCCGAATCACTAGGGGGAACAGAAAGTCAAAATCGCTTTAATTTATTTTTTAAACGATTTCTCAATGTTTTTTGCCAAAAAGAATATCCTTTAGTGATCTTTATTGATGATTTGCAATGGGCTGATTTACCTTCTCTGAACTTAATTGAGCAGTTAATATCAGATTCGGATATTAAATATTTTCTTCTGCTCGGAGCTTATCGAGATAATGAAGTGAATCCTGTCCATCCTCTAGTACACACTTTAGAGAATATTAAACAAGCACAAGTCCCAATTTTGGAGATTACCCTCTCCCCTTTAAAACTTAAGCACATTAATCAATTAATTGCTGATACCCTTAATTGTTCAACAGAAATTTCTCAACCGCTCGCTAAGTTAATCGCTAAAAAAACGGGTGGCAATCCTTTTTTTCTGACTCAACTTATCTATTCTTTGTATCAAGATAATTTATTAATATTTAATCCTACTCAATCTCCTTTGATTAATTCAGAAAATAATGAACGAGGTTATTGGCAATGGGATATCGAACAAGTTGAAAGGGTATCTATTACTGAGAATGTCGTTGATTTGATGGTTCATAAAATCAAAAAGTTAAATCATAAAACTCAAAATATTCTTAAACTAGCAGCTTGTATTGGCAACCAATTTAATTTAGAAATTATTGCAATTATAAATAATAAATCTCAAAAAATCACTGCTCAAGAACTACAATCAGCTTTAGATGAAGGACTGGTAATTCCTTTAGATAATAAATACAAAGTTCCTCTTTTATGGAACTCCGAAGAATTATCGAGTAAACTTTTAGAAAACGAGCCTGAGTCCTCCATAGATATTCCCTATAAATTTTTACATGACCGAGTACAACAAGCAGCTTATTCTCTAATTCCACAAGAAGAAAAGAAGCCGATTCATTTACAAGTTGGTCGCCTACTCCTGAAAAATATTAAACAAGATGAGTTGCAGAAAAATATTTTCGATATTGTCAATCATCTGAACGAAGGTTCTGAATTAATTACTGAACAATTAGAAAAAGATAAGTTAGCCAAATTAAATCTTCAAGCAGGGAAAAAAGCCAAAGCATCATCAGCTTATAAAGCCTATCTAAGATATATGACAATTTCTTTAAATTTGCTAGTCGTTAATAGTTGGAAAACCCATTATAAGTTAACGTTAGAAATTCATTTAGGACTTATAGAAGCTCTCTATTTGAATAACAAATTTGAGCAGGTCGAATATTTTTATAAAATTGTTCTTGAAAATGCTAAAAATAGCATTGACAAAGTGCCAGCATATCAAGACATGATTTCATCATATTTTGCTAAATTTAAACAAGAAAAAGTAATCGATATTAGTCTCAATTTTTTAGCTGAATTAGGAATAGATATTTCTCAAAAAACAGAGGAGATCGAAAGAAAAATTAAGCAAGAAAAAGAAAAAATTCAAATTTTTCTAGAAGAAAAAAATATTGAAGGTTTACTTAATCTTTCTCCCATGAATGATCCCTATAAATTAGCCGTAATATTAATATTGCAACAGATTTCTGGTATAACAATACAAACGAATTTTTTATTATGTATTCTTATTACTCTAATTCAAGTCAATCTCTGCATTCAATATGGCAATCCTTCTCAATCTCCCGGTATCTATGGATTTTATGGCATCATGCTCTGTGGAACTCTAAATGATATAGATTCGGGGTACGAATTTGGAAAACTTTCTTTAAGGTTGCTAGAGCAATTGAATATTCCCAAATTAGAAGCTAAAGTTAGTCATCTGTACTATGGATTTATATGGCACTGGAAACAGTCTCTTAGAAATATAGTTACAGAAGAAAAATTATTACAAGGGATTCAGAAAGGAATAGAAACCGGAGATAATGAATTTGCTAGTTATGCAGCCATAACTTATTGCTTTATCAAGTGCTTTGGAGGATATAATTTGCAGGAGGTTTCTCTAACTTATACAAAATACAGACAATTAATGTATAAAACCCAACAAGACTATTCAATTTTTTATCTCGAAATTTCTTATAGTTTTATTCTAAATCTGATTCATGAAGCCCCAAGTAAATTAGTTATTGGTAGTTCTCAGATAGAAGAAAATCAACATCTTAAAAATTGGCTTGACAAGTCTAATGAATGGTTATTGTGTATTTTTTCTTTGATCAAAACAATGATTTGTTATTTTTTAAAAGATTATGATCAAGCTTGTCATTATGGACTGGAAACACAACAATACATAAAAAGTAGTGATTCGTATTTACCATCTCCTCAACATAGTTTTTATTCTTCTCTTTCTTTTTTAGCTCATCACAATAATTGTGAGATAAAACAGCAAGAAAAATTACTACAACAAGTAGATAACAACCAGCAGAAGATGGCAAAATGGGCAAGTCATTGTCCAGCAAATTTTCAACATAAATATGATTTAGTTGAAGCAGAAAAAGCCAGAGTCTTAGGTCAAAACTGGGAAGCTCAAGAATTTTATGAAAAAGCCATTCAAGGAGCAAAAAAATATGAATTTATCCATGAAGAGGCTTTAGCTTATGAACGTGCCTCTGAATTTTATTTTACTTTAGGTAGAGAAGAAATCGGTAAACTATATCTCAGAAATGCTTATCATTGTTATATTCGTTGGGGTGCAAAAGCTAAAGTTAAACAATTAGAAGAAGAATACCCTCAATATTTGTTAGGCATCAGCAATCAAAACAAATCTAAGGGATTAAGTACCACTATCTCTACCACTGGAAATGATGGAGAAGTTCTTGATTTAACCACTATTCTCAAAGCCTCGCAAGCAATTTCTGGAGAAATTAAACTGGAAAATCTCCTAACAAATTTAATGAAAATTGTCATTGAAAATGCAGGAGCTCAGAAAGGTTGTCTGATTTTAGAAAAGGAAGAAAATTGGGTTATTGAAGCTCAAGGCACAATTGATCAAGAAACTATTAATATCTTACAGTCAATTCCCATAGAATCTATCGACCATGATAACTCAATTCCTCTTTTACCCACTAAAATTATTTATTATGTGGCTCGCACAAAAGAAACTATCGTTGTAAACGATGCCACTTCATCAGGTCAATTTACAACTGATCCTTACATTGTTGCAAAACAAACTAAATCCATTCTTTGTACCCCTTTACTCAATCAAGGTCAAATAAAAGGAATTGTTTATTTAGAAAATAATCTAACCACAGGTGCATTTACTGATGAAAGAGTAGAACTATTAAACATTTTAGCGGCTCAAGCTGCTATCTCTATTGATAACTCCAGACTCTATCAAAACTTAGAACAAAGAGTGCAAGAACGCACTAAAGAACTCACAAATACTTTAGAGGTACTGAAAGCAACTCAAGCAGAACTTATCTTTGAAAATGACCTGCTTAAAAGTGCTGAACAACCCCCCAAATTTGTCTATCAAGTGGGGGGAAGTTTACCGATGGATGCACCAAATTATGTGGTTCGACAAGCCGATCGCAATCTTTATAAAGCTCTCAAACAAGGTCTATTTTGCTATGTTTTAAATGCACGTCAAATGGGAAAATCTAGCTTAATGGTACGGATGATGAGCCAATTACAAAAGGAGGGAATTAAATGTGCAGTCATTGACTTAACTCGCCTAGGAACAGACAATATTACCCCCGAACAATGGTATAAAGGATTAGCCGTTGATCTGCTCCGCAGTTTTGGATTAATCAAACAATTGAAAACTTTTAAAGCTTGGTGGAGTGAACAATTAGACCTGCCTCCTGTACAACGATTAGGACAATTTATAGAAGAGTTTCTTCTAATTAATGACGATTTTAATCAGCGGCAATCTAGACAATCGACTGTTATATTTATTGATGAAATTGATAGCATTTTAGGGTTAAAATTTGATGTCTCTGACTTTTTTGCTTTAATTCGTTCTTTTTATAACCAGAGAGCGATTCGACCTCAATTTCAAGAGCTAACTTTTGCCTTTTTTGGTGCTACCACACCTTCAGCTTTAATTACTGACCCCCAGAAAACACCTTTTAATATTGGTAACGCTATTGAATTAGCAAGTTTTAAAGAACACGAAGCCCAACCTTTATTATATGGGTTAACAGAAAAAGTCAGTAATCTTCAGACAATGCTCAAACAAGTCTTAAGCTGGACGGGAGGGCAACCTTTCTTAACTCAAAAACTATGTCAACTGATGCGGGATAGTGAGCAGCCAATCCCCTCTAATCAAGAAGAACAATGGTTAGCTCAGTTAGTAGCAGAAAAAATTATTCAAGATTGGGAGATGCAGGATCAACCCGAACATTTAAAAACCATTCAAGATCGCCTTCTTCAAAGTCCAAACCGACCCCAATTATTAACCTTGTATCGACAAATCCTCCATCAAGAAGCAATACATATTGATAACAATCCCTATTTACCTGAGTTATTTTTATCTGGATTAGTGGTAAAACGCCATGGTAAAATGGACGTTCATAATCGCATTTATCAGACGATATTTAATACTGATTGGCTTGAGCGATCGCTATCTTAAACTGAACCAGTATATTGACTTATAAAGTATTTTTGATACAACTGACAACTGACAATTGCTTGATTTTCCCTGAGTTTAATTAAACCCATACTATTAAGTTTATAAGCAATAATTGGATCGAGTATAATTGGTTGATTCCCTTGACAAATCTGTTGAAAAACATCGGCAAGTTCGGGTTGTTTTTGTAAAGTGACCCAGTGCAGCTGTAAATGAGAGGAATAAATTCCCGTTGATGTAATTGCTGATTTGATTAAATCTGGCATCGTTATTTGCTCTTGGCTAAGATGATAAATCGCTAAATGAATCAAGGCAGGATGTCCCCCCACTAAGTCGATCAATTGTTGAATTTCGTTGGTTGCTAATTCATTTAATTGATATTTTTTTGCCAATTCTGCCACTTGTTCTTGATCAAAACCCTGTAACTCTATGGGTAATCCCACATTAAAAGGAGACTGTTCTAATCGCAGAGAAACATAAGATTCTGTGGATTGAACAATAATTAAACGTAATTTCTGCCACAGGGGAGATCGCTTAGATTCTTCATAACAAGCTCGGATTAAAGGTAAAAAATCTTCCGCTACTTTCGGATGTTCAAAGACTCGATGCACTTCGTCTAAAGCCAATACCACTGGCTGTTTTATTTCTCGTAAAATATACTCTTCAAAATAAATTGTCCAACTCATTTTAATTCCTATATCTTCATCCCAATAATCATCTAATTTGGCTTCTAAATTCAACTGCCGAGCGCAATTACGGCAAATCCAGCGTAAGAACTTGTTAAAATCTGCGATGATGTCTTGGTCTGCTTTTTGCAAATCTAAACTAACAATTTGATAACCGAATTGTTGTTGACAAGCCTCTAAAATTGTTAATAATAAAGACGTTTTTCCCCATTTTTTTGGGCGCTTTAATGCGTACTAACGCCCCAGATTGACCGATTTCCTCGATAATTTTTGCTTCAAGTTTTGTTCGTTTTAGATAATAATAAGAATTATAGGGAACAGGAGCATCGGGGTATTCTGGACGCTCATTCTGGGGATATTCATTACCCCAATACTGAAGCGATGTGGAGTTGGTAAAATGAGATTGTAGTCTAGATAAAAAATTTTTCTTATTGATCGTTTGTCCGATCAGTTGCGAGACTTTATCATAGAGTCCTGGCGCAACTACATTGGCAAGATAGCTGCTACTATAACCGTTTTCTTGGGCAATTTCTTGATAGTTCTTTTTCTGCCAAAGTCCTCGCAACAATAATTGTTCTGTGTCATTGAGACAGCGATTCTCAAGCTTGAGCAGTTGCCCATTAAGAATCTCTTGGATTTCCTCGAATTTCATTATTTTTGTCTAAGGTAAGAAGATTTGAAGAAATAGATTGTTTGATTTTCCAGTTCCGTTGCAGCCAGAAATATTGAATCTTGACATAACAGCACCGATTCAAACTAGAATTGGTATATTTGACAGACAAGCTGACGAGAACCAGTAACCGACAAAATTGTGCGATGGCAACCCTGAGAGGGATTAAATTCCCCCCTTGCTAGGAAATTATAGCATTTCTTGTCAAGGTCAATTACACGGCAGCAATTATCTCTTGATGATTTCTATCAAAAACCCTAAGTCTTCAGCGTCTAACTCCTCGATAATCCTATTAAGAATTAATTCGGAAAAATCCTCACAGGATTTGACTAGACAGGGTTTTAGCAATCAGATGTACTGCATTTTAACTGCCTATTGAGAATTTTAGTACAGTGGCTGCTCCCAATCTTCGCAACAACAGTGAACAGTTACTGTTCATCATTCAATACACTTGCTCCCAGAGCTTCTAGGGTTTCTTGCAGCATTTCAGCGCGAGAGAAATTACCCTGATCTTTCAATAATTGTAGGCCTTTTTGCCAAATCTCGATCGCCTCATTATAACTACCGAAAACTATATAAGCAACCCCTAGATTTTGGTAAATAGTGGGATTATCGGGGTTTAACTTGAGAGCTTTTTTATAAGCTTTAATCGATTCTGGTAGCCGGTGCAGTTGTTTGAGAACCAGTCCTAAATTATAGTAACCATCGGCATAGCTAGGATCAATTTCTACGGTTTTCTCAAAGATAGATAAGGCCGCTTCGTATTTTTCTGCTTCGTATAATAACCCACCAAAATTATTATAGGCACCCAGTTTTAACTTATCTAAAATTGGCTGCTTAATCGCTTTAACAAAATGATCGCCTGATTGCTTAAATTCCTCCACTGAATAATAATAATTAGCGAGATGATAATATAACTCGTATAAAATATGAGGATTAGAGCCATGGCATTTTAAACCATGTTTGAGCAGCTTAAAACCCTCTTTATCCCTGCCAATCTTCAGATATAACCCTCCCAATTTACTACACACATAGGGATCGTGGGGATGTTGCTGATAAAAACCCTCCATCGCTTTTCTTGCTCGTTCAAACTTATCTAAGCTGGCTATTTTATCGACGGTGTAACCGTAGTGAAAGATAGCAATTTCTGGCAGTTCAACTATTTTCCAACCAGGTTCTTTTTTTAATAAAATAGCCACATTATCATCAATAATTGAGTGATAGGGACGGGTAAAAGTGACCTGAGGATGTCGGCGAAATAGCCGCGAAATTAGAGAATAAGGTGATTGTACGGCTCCGATTTCATTGCGGATTAAATTAATCACTAAATTTTCCTCTTTTTCCATTGCCCGACGCATTTTCGCTACGATAGCGGGATTTAATTCCTCATCAGCATCAAGGACTAAAATCCAATCGCCAGTAACATATTTTAAAGCCTCATTTCTGGCATCGGAAAAATTACCCCGCCAATCGTAGCTAGGAACTATGGCACCGTAACTTTGAGCAATAGCAATCGTATCATCGGTCGAACCCGTATCCATAACGATCATCTCATCCACCACCCCTTTAACGCTATCCAAACAGCGCCGGAGATTTTCGGCTTCATTTTTGACAATCATGCAGAGACTAAGTTTAGGCATAACTTTACTCACTCTAGCGGTCAATCTTGAGCGATAGCGGCCAATCAATAACCCACTGATTACCGCTCACCGATTATCGATCATCCTCTGAGTCTACCTTAAACCGTTCTACCGAAGAAAGCAGCTCCCGGGAGATACTCACCAGTTTTTGCAGAGAACCGGCCACCCGTTGGGATTCTTGGGAAGTTTCCTGAGCGGTTAACTCCACCGACTGCATAACTTGGGCGACATTGAGGGAATTTTCCCGTTGTTTGACCGTATCGGCGGTAATCGATCGCACCAGCGTATCGATGCGGTTAGAAACTTGGATAATATCTTCTAGGGACTTCTTCGCCTGTTCCGAGCGCTCGGTGACATCGATCACCTGTTGAATCCCTTCCTCCATCGCCGTCATTACCGAACCCGTTTCCGATTGGATATGTAAAACGATCTGTTCAATTTCCTTAAGAGATTTAGCGGCTCTATCGGCCAACTGACGCACCTCATCGGCCACAACCGCAAAACCGCGGCCCGCCGCTCCTGCTCGCGCCGCTTGAATCGAGGCATTAAGAGCCAATAAATTGGTCCGCGAGGCAATCTGAGAGACTACCGCGACAATTTTCGAGATTTCCTGGGAAGCTTCCGCCAAACGCTTGACTTTTCGCGCCGTTTCTGATACGGTCTCGCGGATTTGCAGAATTCCCGCCACGGTTCTTTCCACGGAATCGCCCCCCTTCAGGGCGGTAATCGAGGAAGTGCGGGCGACTTCTTCGGCTTCTCTGGCGTTTTCCGCCACCCGTTGAATTGAGTCGGTCATCATCTGTACCGAATTAAGGGTGACGGCCAATTCCTCCGCCATCCGCAGGGCATCGCTAGACTGATTGCGGGCGAAAGATTCACTATTGGTACTGCCTTGATTCACCTGTTTTGCCGCTTTTTTCACCTGTCGGACAATTTCGCGCAGGTTTTGGATAGTCAAATTAAAAGCATCGGCCACCGCCCCTAAAACATCGGCGCTTACCTCCGCTTCCACGGTCAGATCTCCCCGAGCCGCTCCTTCCACATCATCGAGAAGTCGAATCACTTGCCGTTGTAAGTCTTCCCGTTCCCGTTCCGTTTCGGCGGCGCGGCGTTGGGCTTCCGTGGTGGTAACTACCACCACCCGAGCCATCTGATTGAAACGATTGGCCAGTTGACCGAATTCATCTTCCGAGTAGATCGTCGCTTTAGCGTTAAAATTACCTTCCGAGAGATGATCGAATTGGCTTTGCAGATCGTTGAGACTGCGCTTAATCTGACTAATTAGCAACTGTAGGCCTAGCCAAGTCAGGGCCAGGGTTCCCAGTCCGGTTAATAACATCATGGTTAGTACCGGTTGACTGAAGGGGGAAAGACTGGCTGAGGCTGGCGGTTTTGGGGCCGGTTTGGGGGCAACCTTTTCGGTTTTTGCCCGGCTATTCGGGGCTGGTTTGGCAGCCAAGAGCGTAGAAAGCCAAGAGGTGGTACTAACGGCAAAAATTATGATCACAGGGGTAATACCCGCTAAAGCCGCTAGGATTAGTTGTTTTTTGCCTAAAGAAGCGTTGACAAAAAAGCCTAATTTGTCCGGAGCGACTTCCACCACTGGCTTGAGCAAGCGCTCGGAAGCATGGGTAAGATGACTATCTCTTTTGTCATTGGGGGTTTTTAGACGAGAAGGATTAAAACTAGGCTCTCCCACACCAGAACTGGCATTAAGGCGCGCACTGGGTTCGGGGAGAAAACCACCACTTAAAGCTTCCCCCCCCGAAGGGGTAAATAGCTCCCAGTCCCCCAGTCCTTGAACCGTATCCGTCAGAGCCAGTGGGGAAAAACCGTCTAAATCCTCATCATTGAGTTCTGGTTCCCCAAAATCTCCGGTGTCTTCCTCCTCGTATCTTTTTTGAGTGACTCGGCCAGTTTTTGCCCCTTGTGGGCGGGTCGATTCCGGGTCAATGGCAAAAGCGCTTTCTTCTAGGGTATCCCTATAGGATAACTCCTGATCTCTGCCGGTGAGGGGATTTCCTCCCAGATCAGAGGAAACCATAAAAGTGGCTTCTCCCGTTGACCCTAGCTCACCGTCCCACCCTTCCTCCAGCGAGTCAATCTCCGCCGCTTCTAAAAAGGGGAAAGGGGCTTCCCCCTCCGCTGAATCGCTAGACCACTGGGAACCGTGAGAGCCAGGGCCCGGCCGGGTAGGGGAACTAAAGGCGGTTTCCTCCGATTCCTCAAAATCATCGTCATAGGAATGGACTTTACTTACCGTAGGCTCGCCGGGATCCTCCTCATTGAAAAGACTACTATTCCAATCCAGCTCTTTATTTTGTCCATCGGGGTCAGCCCCTGGCGACTTCCAGGAGCGAGAATGGTTAAAACCTTGACCTAGATCGAAAGCTGCCTCGCTGTAGGCAATGCTTTCCGTAGCAGCGATCGTAAAATCTCCCTCCTCGGCCTCAAAACCCAATTGCCGAATCTGATCGAGACCACGCTGGGCATAATCGACTAGATCGGAGCCATTGGGAGAATTTTTAGCCAATTGCATCACTGTTTCGTAACGTTCCTCAGCCAATCTGTATTGTTGTAGTCCTAGATGAATGTGACCCTGTAAAAGCATGACATTGGCATCCTCGGGATACTTGCTGATCATCTCTTTGACAATGACGGCGGCATCCTCAAGGTTGCCCTGGCAATAGGCGGTGTTAGCCTTTCTATAGAGTTTTGCGTATTCTGTCCCTGACGGCATTTGCCCCTCCCCTAGTAAAGTTAAATGAAGTAGTTAGTAGTTTCAAGAAAGAATTCCTATAAATCCTATTCTGCTATTTTTTTCAGGTTTTAAGCCGCCCAACGGGCAAAACGGAGTATGGCCAGATGATCGAGTAGTCTTAAGGTTTTTTTTGATTCTTGGCCCAGAATCCACTCTCCCTGCACATAGAGGGCGATCTGATCGGGAATACTGGCCGCACTACCTAGTTTATCTGGGTCGAGCCATTCCATATCTCCCAAACGTTCCACCGCTAAACCGAGGATCGTTTCCTCTTCTTTGATCGCAATTATGGGAATTTCGGCTCGATCGGTGTTTAAGCGGCTGCTATCCCCCAAAAATTGCCCGAGATCCGCCACCCAGATCACTTGACCCCGGAGATTGATCGTGCCGAGGAGCAAGGGTGAAGCATTGGGAATGGGGGCAATGCGATCGAGTGGTTGCTGTATTACCTCGCAAATTCCCACGGCACTAAGGGCAAACTCGTCCTGAGAGGGTAGATAAAATCGCAAGTACAGTTCACCGACGGGAGTTTGTAATTCCTGATTGTCGGGGGCGATATTTTGAGCGTTACCAGCAAAAAAATCGGCGTTGTTAAGCATGAGTTTAGTTCTCTTGCAACTAATAATTCGGGCGGCGTTTTTAGCTGTCTTGACCTATGCCATAGCTAGACTGTCCCCGGTGAGGGCGATTTTATCGGCGCAACAGTTGTTTAATGGTATAAATGAACTCAATCGGTTCAAAGGGCTTGACAATGTAGGCATCGGCTCCGATTTTCATGCCCCAATAGCGATCAAAGACTTCCCCTTTCAAGGAACAAATGACCACCGGGACATTTTTGGTTTTTGGATCCGACTTGAGACGACGACACACCTCATAACCATTCATACGGGGCATGACGATATCGAGGAGGACGAGATCCGGATTGGCTCTCTGAATATGTTCGAGGGCTTCCACCCCATCCGTGGCGATCGTGACCTTAATGCCGCTATTGCGGAGTAAATCACAGATCAGTTCCCGTTGCGCTTGGCTGTCTTCTACCAGCAATATTTCGCTCATAACTCCCTACCTAGCTAGGCTGCCAAGAACAACAATGGCAAAAGATGCCCGATAATAGTCCCCGTTGACCGGATGCTCCGAAATTTCTCTCATTTTTGCCTCCAACGCAATCTGAAATTTATCAGGGGGTTCCCTCTAAACAAGGACTTGATTCACCCTTTCGGGTTTCATCTCTATAGTTCCCAATTCCACCGTTAAAAACCACCAGCCAAGAGATTTTTGTTCGGGTTTGGGGGTTGGGTGTGAGGTTTTAGGGTGTTGGGTTTTAGGATTTTAGGATTTTAGTTGAAATTCCTCAGTAAAATACTGCGAATCTCGATCTAATTGCAGCTTCCTTCCATAATTTCTCGGAATCTCCCCCAATAGACCCTATTTCTTTTAGTCTAGGAGAAGCATTTATCTTACTTGTGAGGTACAAAGTCTTGGGTTTTGGGGAAGGCCGGAACTGGGGAAGGCTGGAGCAGTAGCTGGTCGTCTGGGGATGATGCCAAATGCCTTCATACTTCATCTTGATGAGAAACGCTCTCTTAGACCAAATCCGTTTTTAATAGTGTGATTAACTCTCAAGTTATCAATTGTTTCTCCCTGCTCCCCACTCCGCAGCTCCAGCGCTCCCTTCTCCCCACACCCCACACCCCACTCTCCTATACCTTTTAAACAGGATTTAGTATTACCTCCTCTTGTCACTAATAATAAATCTGATAAGCTAATTATGTAACATATTTTTCAGTAAGCTTTACTGAATTTAAACCAGCCCTAGAGATTTTTAGTACAAAAGTTCTGGCTCCCTGTCTTTGCTTGTAGCTCTCATGCCGTCTTAACCGATAATTTAGATGTGTAGTCAGCTTATTCACAGCAGCCAGAGGTAAAAAGGGTCAGAAAACACGAGCCGATTTATGAGATTGACTGCCGAATTTTTTGAGACTAGGACAGTACATTTGCGCTGAAAAATCTCCAAAAATTTTCCAGTGGGGAAGAGGAAAAATTGAGAACAAATGTATGAATCAAAAAGAAAAACTCGAATGATAGAAATTAAAAAATTTTTGGGATCGGATGGTTACACTGAAACCATAGACGGGCCGCTCCTGGCCTTGATCGCCAACTCTCTCTAAAACGGCGTTGTCAGATGTAAAGATGAATCAAGCAAAAGTGTAGGGAACTGGAACATCCTTAAACTTAAGGTAATGAATTAGAAGCGGTAGGGAATTTTCGGTTCTTCGTTACTTGGTATGGTTCGATCAGGGGGCATAAATCGACTAAATCCTTATCTGGCAAGAGACTTAATTGATTAGCTCGTTCTAGATCGAAAACAATTGGCAAAAATCGCAGCAATGTCTTTCTATATAAGGGTTTCATCCCTTATAGCCCCCGTCCATTGCATAACACAAACCGAAGAACCCAGTATTATTACTACTAATACTATCCATAAAGGGTGTCTTTTTCCTTTATCTTTCCGAAAGTCCTTGACTTGTTTCAGTTTTTCTATTAAGCTCAACATATATTTAAAAAGTTGATATTCTGATGGGAGAATGAATCAACCCTACCCCCAACCCCCCGACGTCGGGGGGGTGTTACCTCTTGCACTCTTGCATCTTGCAGGGAGCATCTCACCTTTGCAATGAGCATAAATACTTAGTGGAAAAATAGGCTTTTCGAGGGTAATTCTTGTTTTAATTCTCCATGTACGCAGTCTTTAAAAGCCTCTATTTCGTTCCAAGACACGATTAAGAGTGGCTTTTAGGCTAAGTATAATTACTCATCGCGTAAGTGAGATGCTCCCCTCTTGCAAGAGTGCCTCTTGCCTCGTCTCAACAAGCAATTTAAATTACGAACAGCTTAGTGCATTTATGTTAGTATAACATCAGGAGGGAAAAATACAATGTATAGATGCCAGCAAAATCTAATGAGCATGGATAAACATTTAAAGGCTATCCTTGAGTTCATTTGTGCTGAGTCTCATAAGCTGACTAACTGTGGAATTTATTATGCACGTCAACTTTATTTCAAAACCCAGAAAATTATTGGCAAATTTGATTTAGAGAAAGAGTATAAAAACAACAAACACTATCAAGTTTTATCCTCTCAGGCAGCACAGCAAATACTTAGAAGTGTTGCTGAGTCATTTAAATCATTTAAAGAGCTAAACCAGAAATATAGAAAGGGAGAGTTAACAGATGAGCCTCATCTACCTAAATACATAAAAAAAGAAGGTCTGTTCCTTGTCACTTATCCCAAGCAAGCCCTAAAATGGGTTGATAATCAAATTAGAATCCCTTTAGGAAAAACTGTTAAGCAATGGTTTGGACTTGATAGCTTCTATTTGCCAATGACCTCCAATTTGAGGTTTCAAGAAATTAAGGAATTAAGAATACTGCCCAGAAATCATTGTTTTTATGTTGAGTTTGTTTATGAGAGTAAACCAGTCGAGATTGAGGTCAATCCCGATAATGTGCTAGATTTAGATCTGGGTTTAAACAATTGGCTAACAGGAGTTTCTAGTCTTGGTACTAGCTTTGTCATTGATGGAAGGCATCTTAAGTCTGTTAATCGTTGGTACAACAAACAGGTAGCTACTCTCAAAGAAGGAAAACCTCAAGGATTTTGGTCAACTCAACTCGCTAAAATCACAGAAAAGCGTAATCGACAAATAAGAGATGCTGTTAATAAAGCAGCTAGACTTGTTATTAATCACTGTCTTGAGCATCAAAGGAACAAAGACCAAAAGACGGAAAGTAATTTAGGCAAAAAGAACCATCAATCTTTTGTTTCAATTCCGACACCAAAACTCAAAGAACGCATTAGACAATTGTGTGAACAGTGTGGGATTAAGTTTATTGAAACAGAAGAAAGTTATACCTCAAAAGCTTCATTCTTAGACAATGACTCGCTACCTAAATTTGGTGAAAAACCCGCAGGGTGGCAACCATCAGGAAAGAGAACAAAAAGAGGATTGTATCGGACTGCTCAAAATCAGTATATTAATGCTGATGCTAATGGGGCAGCTAACATAATTCGGAAAGTAAGAACAACAATTAATTTTGATTTAAGTCGAGTGTCTAGGGGCGTTTGGACTCGTCCCCAGAAATTCAAGTGCTGGTCAGCTAAAAAGACGCGAAGTCCGCTGAGAATCCTCCGTCATTTATGGGTCGGAGAAGTCAAAAAAACTTTTATTATGGAGGACAACTACTCGTGCTATACCTTGCAGAAGTAAAAAAACAGACTAGAGGTTTTATCGGTGGTTACAAAACCGAATTGAAACTATTGGCCTGTCAGCATAATGATCAGACGTGGAGTGCCATACCGGGGGAAGATATCTTAACCTACGACGAAACTAACTCCCTGGGTGAAGGTGCGCTTCTCTTGGTAAATTTGAGCAATAATCGTCAACTGCAAGGAAACCCGGAATTAGCGGGAGCGGAGATGGTGCGGCAACTGCAAAAGATTTCCCGTTTGATGGAGCGCAGCAAGAAAGATCAAGAGAAAATCGAGCAGTGGAAACAATCCCTCACCTATCAAACCGAGATTCTCAACCGCCAGAAAATGGAAATGGAGACAAGAATCGAGCAAATTGAACAAATAGAGGCGGAATTCGAGTATTTAGAGCGCAAAAGACAAGAACTGGAAACCCTAAAACAACAATTAAACGAGCAACAGCGACACCTGGAAGAAGGACAAATAAATTGTAACTCCTACCCCAATCTTTCCCCAGAAAAACAACAATTTATTCGCTCTCTAGCGGAGCGTTTAGCTAATAATCATGATCGGGGCAATTCTCCCTCACAAATTATCCATTCCACTCTTGAATCTGTGCAGGAACAACAGACAATTTTAAATAGTTGTTGGCAGAGTTTAGAGGAGCAGAAAAAAGCTGTAGAAAATCGTCAGGTCGCCAACGATGAAATGCTCGATTATCTCGAACAAAGAGCTAGGGAATTACAGACGAGTCGCAATGCTTTGGAAACGGCTAAAATACAATTACAAATACAAGAAACTGTTCTGAGTCAAAAACAGGAATTATTCGAGCGCCTTAACCTCACCCTACAAACCACTGATTCTACTCGACAAATGCTCCTTCGTCTCCTGCAAGGGGAAGAACTAGATTTTGATGGTAAAATCGATCTAGAAGCTCTTGAAAAAATGCCTTTAGAAGAATTGGAGAGCTTAGTTAAGAACTTACAAACAGACCTCAAGCGCTGGGAAATTTTTGTCAACGACCAAGAGGAAGAATTAACTCTCCAATGCCAAACCGTGGAAGAATTAGAAGCAAGAATGGCCACAATAGATGAATCCGAGCGAGCTAATTTAGAAGAAGAATTAGCCGAGGAACAGGAAAAAAAAGGAATGCTGGCGGCAACTTTGGTCGGACAAAGACGTAATCTCCACGAAAGGCAAGCTATTCGCTCTCAACATCTGAAAATTCTGCAACGGAGACAGGGAATTTTATCCCCAGAAGATGCCCAAAAATGTAGCTTTGAACCATTGTTAATTCTGTTGGCCGATAGTTATCAAAATAATCTCCAAGAAAGTCAACGTTTAGCAGCAGAAATCAAGGGACTACAAGAGGATTTACAAAAAAGCAGCGATAGTATTGACGGTCAATGGTCGGATTTAGAGCAAAAAACTCGTGAATTTGAAGAACAGGAGCGACAATGGCGCGATGCTAATCTGGTATTAGTGCGTTTAAAAACTCAGGTACAACAGTACGAAACTTTCCTGCAACCCGTGCAGGATCAACTCGATCAAATCCGTCAAAAACTAGAAACTATTTCCCAGTGGTTGATGCCTATGGAATCTAATGGTAGTGCCTATCATTACGCTATTAACAGTTAGGCTTAATTAGGGCTTCCTGAACAAATAATACAGGGCAATCTGGACATAGATTTCGCCGTTTTTGCCGTTAACGGAGGCAGGGGGCAGCAGGCAGGGGGCAGCAGGCCGTTTTTGTAACGGGGATTTATGCCCCGCTCCAAAAACTTTTCGCCTTAAGGCGAGGTTTTAGACCCGATTTTTCCGATAACTTTTATAGCTTTTTATCTATGGATAAAATAATTTAGATCAATTTAACTCTAGGTTAGATGTGGTATAGACTAAGATTAGTAATTTATACTCAGATAGTTATGAGACAATCCGATCGAGAAATAATAATTTTAGCGGCTGTGGCATCCCTCTTAGCGGTGGTGGCGGAAGTGGCAATCGCTTTTTAGATAAAAAAAACTGATTTATGGGGTTAAAGTCCGGCAAAATTGACAATCAATGCCGAGGAAAGATATCGATAGAATGCTTGTAACGGTGGCAGCAATTGCGATCGCCTCGATGAGCGAAATTAAAGCATGAATATTAGTGTAACCGGTCAGGTAAAAAGAATAGAAATAGGCACGGGAACTTGGGCATTAATTGCTGATAACGGTCAAACCTACGAATTAATGGAACCTCCCGCCGAATTAACCCAAAAAAAGGCAAAAGTGACAGTTATGGGTGAAATTCGCTCAGATGTGATGACTCTGGCCATGATCGGACCGGTTTTACAAGTGATCTCCTTTCAATCCTTGCCATGAAGCCGCAAAATACTGCTTAAAAAAGGGTAAAATCGTTTTTTTAAGCCTGTAATCTCGAAAAATTGCCGTAATTGTCCCTCAGCTATCCCAGAAAGAAAAATTGTCAAGAAGACCCTAAAGGTTGATTTTTTCGAGAATAATCTCGAAATTTTGGATAATAATACTACAATAGACAGCAACTTTGTCTTAGGAACATCGGAATAACCTAAACCGATCTATCTGATTGGTTTAACTCGTAGTTACCTAAGTTGGCGTGAGGAGAGGACTGAATGAATTTGCGCGATAATGCTTTAACGATTCTGCAAGAAACGAGTCGAACTTTTTATATTCCCATAAGTCGTTTACCAGATCGTCTGCTCGAGGCGGTAGCCTCAGCTTATCTCTGTATGAGGGCGATAGATGAAGTAGAAGACCATCCCGACCTAGATAACTTCAGTAAATCCCAGATATTAAGACAAATTAGCCTGAATTTACAAGCAGGTACTGAAAATTCCACCAAAGAGGACTTTGCTTTTGGCTTAGTCCATCGGGAGATTTTGCCGGAAGTAACCCTGAGAATTGGCGAATGGGCCCTGTTAGCGCCAGATTCGATCGCCCCCCGGGTTTGGGATGCCACGGCGGCCATGGCCGATCGCATGGCCTACTGGGCTGGGAATAACTGGGATATTCGCACAGAAATAGAATTAGATCAATATACCTTTAGTGTGGCCGGTGCCGTGGGTTTATTGCTGTCTGACCTCTGGAATTGGTACGACGGCACTCAAACTAATCGCAGTTATGCCATCGGTTTTGGTCGGGGTTTACAAGCGGTTAATATTGCCCGCAACCATGGCGAGGATCTGCGCCGGGGGGTAAGTTTTCTGCCCCAGGGTTGGACAATTATTGATATTCATAATTATGCCCGTCGTAATCTGAAATTAGCCGATTATTACACTCAATCGCTGCCGCAAGGACCAGCACTTGATTTTTGTAAGATTCCCCTCGCTTTAGCCCATGGCACTCTCGAAGTCCTAGCTTTGGGTAAGGAAAAACTCAGCCGCAGCGATGTCATCGCTTTGGTACAACAAATTACCCGTTGACTCTCCCCCGCTAACCGCTCGCGCAGTGTAGCGGGGGATTCTCGGTTCTTAGGCTTTTAACTAGATCGACCTGGTTTAACCGGACGATCCCCGTCAAATCGCCTCCGCGAGCGTTTTCTAACACGGTCAGTCCGACCGCGTTCTTTCCTCGGTTCTCGATTACCTTCGCCGATGCCGTATCTCTTGGTTCGATGTGGCCGCAGGAATCGCATCGGTGAACTCTTTCCGATAACGACTTTTTACCAGTGAACGCGCCACAATTAGGACACTCTTGCGAAGTTCCATTTTTATCGACCTTAAGATAATATTTTCCCCGTTTCCAAACAACAAACGGTAATATCTCGTTAATAAAACTACCGATACCCGAATCTAGAGATTGTTTTCTAACGATTCCTCTAGACCAGGAAACGAAGTTAATATCTTCAACGAAGATATTATCAGCAATATCACAAAGGTAATGAGCTAGTTTAAAGTGCCAATCTCTACGAGTATTAGACACTTTTTAGACACTTTTTCGTGTAATCTCGCTATCTTCTCTTGGAGTTTCAACCAATTGTTCGAGCCTTTGACTTGATGTTGCAAGCGTCTTTGTAGCAATTTAAGCTTACTCTGTACT
>VYLB01000041.1_pt1 | contig 26518 bp, 19 predicted proteins | sample 5114431 | NCBI WGS metagenome assembly VYLB01 (sample SAMN12291786, study PRJNA351875) | freshwater metagenome | isolation source: freshwater lake | place: USA: Michigan, Gull Lake | collected 2013-08-08
GTGCCACCGAACCCGTGCTTGCGGGCGAACGCTTCGTTGGCGTCGAGCCCCGACACGTCGCAGGTCTTGCGGGGCGCCGCCGGCTGGCCGGCATAGGCGGCATGCGCCGCGGCGGCGGGATCAGGCGCGCAGAGCACCGCCTCGGAGACCCTGCGGCTCTCCGCGCCGAAGATGGAGATGGGGCGCTCCTCTACACGCGCGCCCATGCGGGCGAGTTCGCCGACGAGCTTGCGGCAGTAGCCGCATTGAAAGTCGCTGAGGACGACGAGCTTGGGACCATTCGCCGGACCCCAATGGATTGCGCCACTGGCGGGCAGGCTGGCGAGGTCGACTTTGGCAGCCGCCGGCGTCGCCGCGGCAGGCTTCGCCTCCTCGCCATCGCGCCGGCCCGCAGCGCCAGCGGCGAGCAGATCCGGGTTGAGTTCGAGCAGCCGGGTCGCAGTCAGGTCGCTGCGCGCCTCCATGTCGTAGAGCCGCCCGATCATCAGGTAGCGCGCGCTCCGGTCGACGTAGAAGAGCGTGGTGCCGGCGACGACTTCACACAGCCCGCCGAAGCGACCGCAGTCGATCGCCCCGATGCGGGTCTTCGGCAGGCGCAACTTGAGCGCTTCGCGGACCAGCTTGGTGTCCACGCCGGCCATAGCTGGGGCGGCATGGACAGACTTGGCGACGAACCCTGCCCCCATCCCGAGCGCGAGCGACGCGGACGCGATCAGGCTCCAGAACGGCGCGCCTTCCATGCGGCGCATCCTGGCCAATTCGCGGCCAAGACGAGTGTCGGACGAATTCATTGGGAGTTCCTCACATAGACGCCGTCGAGGAAGACGATTTCGACATCGATGCCGGTCGGCATCTCCACGACTGGCTGATATTGTTCGGCGCGCTCGATCAGATATTTGGACACGGTGTCCGAGGCGTCGGCGACGCCCTGACCGAGTCCGCCCTGGACGATGTCGCCGCCCGAAAGCTGCTGGCGCTTGCCGTCGACCCCGGTCGTGATCCCGGAGAAGAGGCTGCTCGAATTGGCGGAGAAGCCGCGCCCGAAGCCGCCGACGATGCCCGCGAGCAGCGCCTGGCTGACCAGACTGCCCTCGCGGCTGACGACCCGGCCGCGCACGCCGGTCTTGCCGGCGAAGCTGATGAAGCCTTTGACCTCGCTGACCGCGACCCGCCCGCCCGGCTGGTCGCAGGTCATCTTCTGCAGCTTCACATAGACTTTCTCGGCCGAGAGGTCGCCGCGCGCCGCGCCATTGACGACACAGCCCTGGATGCGGGTGGTGAGCAGCTTGCCGTCCTTGACGACCGAGCGCGCCGGCCCCGTGATCCGCAGCACGACCGGCAGCGGGTCGGTCTGGCTGGAGACACCCGCCGAAGCATCGACGCCAACGATGACGCGGGCCGGCGCATAGCTGTTGGGGGGCAGATACTCAGGATTGTCCTCGATCTCGATTGCCGACGCACTCGGACGGCCAGCCCTGAGGCCGGTCTTCGCGGTCGCACCAGCGTCCGACGTGCCGCTCGTGAACGAGACGGTCTTCACCTGTCGCTCGGCCGGGGGCGGCAGCGCCGCGCCCTGCGCCGCAGCCATATTGGGATCGAGCGGCGAGCCCGACGGGATCGACGGATCACGCACGGCGACCGGCGGAGGCGGGGCAGCCGCCTGCGTCTGCGCGCGTGTCAGCTCGCCTCGAAGCGTGCTGTTCTCCTGCGTCAGCGCGTCGATCGTCTTGGTGCCGTCGGTCTTGAGCGCTTGGTTCTCCGCTGAAAGGGCGTCGAGCCTGGCCTGCACCTCGGGTGCGACCGCCTTGCTCTCCTCGAGCGCCTTCAGCTGGCGCGCCTGCGCATCCAGCCGGTTGCCGTAGATCGCGACGAACTCCTTCTGGCTGAGGTCGCGATTGACGATGCCATCGGTCTCGATCTTCTGCGGCGCGTCCGCGGCCGGCGTGTGATCGCCAGTGCCGCCGAACACGAACCAGAGTGCGAGCATCGCGGCGGACCCGCCGCCGCCGAGCAGCAGCATGCGCTGGCGTGCGCGGGTCTTTGCGTTGAGTGCGCCCAAGGCTGTGACGCTCTCCTGCGCCGGGCCGGAGGGAGGAGTGGCCTGCTCGCTCATGCGCCGGCACCCCCGTCGAGCACGACATAGAGCGTCGTCGCCTGCTGCGCGCCGAGCTCGCGATCGGCGACACTGACCGCGAGACTGCCGGCCGGGGTGAGCTGCGCCGGATCGATGGTGACGGGCTTGGCGCCACGATTGTCGATCCGCAGCACGCGGCCCGTAAGCGCGGAACCACGATATTCGGCGACGAGGCGCACGGTGAGGTCACCGACCCGGGTCGGGGCGGCGGCGACCTGCCGCATCGTATAGCCGTCCGGCGCACTGTTCGCGGCCATGGCCTGGATCAGGCGCACCGCTGCGTCTCGGGGGGTCGCCTTCGCTTCCCAAGCCTGGGCCCGCTCACCAGCGATCGCCGGGTTGGAGACGAAGATCTGCTCGGCGTTCGGTCCGCCGACGCTGCAGGCGAATTTGTAGACATAGCCCTTGCGGGTCGTGGCGAAGAAGCTCAGCCGCCCCGGCGCGAAGCCCTCGGGCACCGACAGGTAGATGTCGCCCCGGACCGGCTCGTTTGTGACGGTGAAATCGTTGTACGGGTAGCCGGTCGTGATCTTGCTGACGCTGGCAAAGGCATCGCCGACAAGACTGATCCGCGTCAGCTCATGGTTCGAGACGACGCAGTCGACCTGCGCATTGTCGGCAGCCTGCCGGTACTGGTCGGCCCACACCGGGGTGGCGGCGAGCGCGATGGCAGCGCCGATCAGTGCCATGCCGAACGGCTTCAGGCTGATGTCGCGCGGTCGGGACGTGCCGGCCGCAAAGGTGGCGGCGCCGGCCCCGAGCAGGCAGGCGGGTGTCGCGGCGATCATTGAAGCGCCTCCTTGTGATCTTGGATGAGCGCAAAGCTCGAGAGCGAGAGGCGCAGGCCGACGTAGGTCCAGCCGAACCGGAACCGCTTCTTCTCGCTGGCGATGACCTGGCCGCCGACGAAGGTCTTGAGATCGCCCTCGACGGTGGAGCTCAGGCCCTTTGGATCGACGGTCATGCCGGTGATCACGAAGGCCTGGGCGAGGTCGGAGCCGCGCTGCTCGGTGACGATCTTGACCAGCTCAGCCTTGAGCGCTCCGTAGGCAGACGGGTCCGCCACCTTGAGGATCTGCTCCATCCAATAGTCGAGCGCGGTCGGCGACCGGTTGAGCAGCATCAGCGCGACGTCGCGCGTCACCAATTCGAGATAATCGGCCGTCACGCCCGACGAGCTGATCGCCAGCTGCCGGGTCGCTACCGGCTGCAGGATCACTTCGCGGTCGCGGCTGCTGAGCGCCGTCAGCAATGCGAGATTCGCCAGGAACGACGCGGCGGCCGCGACGACCAGGACCTTGCGCTGGCGGAGCAGCGACTGGCTGCGCTGATGCGCGATATCGGACAGCATGGAGCCCCTCCCCTCAGCCGGCGAGTCGGCGGCAGTGGGAGGGCGGCGTGGCGCGAAGCCTGACGAAGCTTGCCCCCAAGTACCAATAGGCCGCGTGGATGATCCAGGAACTGGCCCGGCCAGCCTTGGCCTTGCGAAGCGCGAACCACGCTCCTCCGGCACCCACGAGACCCAGCAGTATGTGCTGGGAGAAGATGCCCCAGGCGAACGGCACCGCGAGCCCCAGGAATTCGTCCAGGGTCCAAAGGCCGATGAGCTCCGGATCGTCGAGCCGCCGGGGGACAAGGTACTTGTCAGTCATGTGCGCTGCGCCGCCCTCGCCGCCGCGATCAGATGATCGCGGTCACGGTGGAGGTGACGATCGGCACGCCCGTGCCAACGCCGATGCCGACAGCGACGGGGATCGCCACCTGCCCGAGCGTGAACCGGCCGGACGCCATGCCGATGATGCCGCCGGCCAAGCTCAGCACGGCGATGATCTTGCCGCCCGAGCCCTCCAGAAAGTCGGTGAACTTGGTGAGCGCCGGCCCGAAGGTCGTGTCGGCGCCGGCATAGGCCGCGCTCGCCACGGCCATGAGGCCGATCGCCGGGATGAGATAGTCGCTGGCCCGGCCGAGGCCGGCACGGGTCAGCGGGAGCTTGAGGCTGTGCATCGAGAGCGTCTCCGAGAAGGTGTTCGCCGCGGCCGCATCCCGACCGCACAGCCACCTTCACGCCGGCTCGGGCCGACGCTCAACGAAAAGGAACATCAGGAGAACGGGTCAGCCGATTGGTCGCGAAATCCGCGACAACGATCGCGCCCGAAGTGTGAGGTTTCCTAGCTTCACGCGATGCCGCTCGCGCTGAATGACAAGGCACAAGCGGTCGGTGGCGACAGCCGTCGCGAATCGCCTTTATGGCTCAATTCCTTGCACTTCCAGTGAGGAGCCGGCGCCCTCGGCGACGCGACGTTGCTGATTGTGAGTTCCACTTCGGGCTAGGATGTTCCTGTTTTGTTTTCCTACAGCCCTTGCGCTTGATACCGTGCGTGCGAATCAGTCCTTGGAGTTGGAGTCGTGACCACCAGCAGCCCGGCAGCCCTGTCCTCGATACCGCTGCACATCATCGTTGGAGACCTCGTCGATCAGAGCGGGCTCAGCCAGCGCGACCTAGCGGCCAAGGTTGGCCTCTCGAAGGATCAGATCTGTCGTACGCTGAAGGGCACGCGGCATCTGAGCCTCGAGGAAGCAGGCTCGATGCTCACCGCCGCCGGCCTGCCAGCACGCGGTGCCCTCACCCTCGCCCTCTTTGATCGCCGCGATCTCGCCAGTGAGTGGTCGCGATCCGGCATGGCTGCGTTCCTGGAGACACTCGTTGCAGCGCTGCCAGACGCCCTCGCAGCCGAGCTCGCCGAAAGCACCGATCGCGTTGATCCACGCTGGGGACCGGCCGTCGCAAAGTTCGTGGCGCAGCGGATTGCGAGCCACATCGATGAGCTGATCGAGCGAGAGGAGAAGCTAGGCGAGTTCCGCCCGGCCGGAACTCTACGTGCCTCAGCGTGAGATCGCGTCCGCGTGGACATTAATTGGATGAGCCACTTTCGGGAGTTCAGTGCGGCCTGCCGGTTTCCAGCTTCGGACGCTAATAATGTGAGCCGGCCGGGGCTTTACCGAGCCACACCGACGACGTAAGCACGACGAGAAGCGGGACATAGCCGTCGTTCGCATGCGAGATGGCGAACGGCAGCTCTTGTTGAAAACCGACATTTAGCGTTCGGCCGGAGTATTTCGCCGGGCGACAGAACTTGGGACGCTTGCGGCTACGCGGGTTTTGGCCCAACGATTTCAAAAGCGGACACAGGAACGAAAGCGACGCCGCCACACTGTCGGACCAGCCGCCACAGAAGCCAGCCTCACATGTAGAAGCTGTAGCTGACTTGCGGCTTCTCGTTCACATCCACGTACTTCATGATGTCGCCGATCTTCTTGGCGCACTCGAGCGTAATCGGTAGTCGACCGTCCATCTGAGTGTTGTTCCAATTCATCTTGGTCAGACCCAGGATCTCCTCGCACAGACTCTCGAGCGACGAATCCTGCTCGTAGACGGTGATCTTAAGCGGGCTCGGCACGTACTGACCCGGATAGGTTTTGTAGAAGTCGACGGTGCCCCTGGTATACAGTACGCCTTCGGTCTCCGAGATGGTGAGCAACGTCCCGCGTTTAGGCGGATACTTCTTGTCACTGAAGAGGCGGACATCAGTGTCTGTGATGGCAACGAAATCCTTTGAGCGGATGCCCTTATCCTTCAACGCCCTCAAGAAGCCCTTGCGCTCGCCATCGCGGAACCGGCTAGATTTGTGTATGACGATCCGCGCCGGCATGTGCTCCAACGCGCGGTCGTACTCGTCCAGCGCGTCGCTGAGCAGTTCGTAGGCCTGATCCTCACTCAGAAAGGGATGACGGTTCTTCTTATCGATCGAAACGGGCGTCCCGCGCAGGATGATGCCATGCCCGAACTCGTCGAAGACCTGTGCCAGACTAGACGACACTGTCTCGCCGTCACGGCTCTTGTAGAATCCGATGCCGATGTAGCACGATCGCAGCTTGGAGCCGTCCTCGACTAGCCGCCAGGGGATTGTCCGATTGCCCTTGTAGTAAAGCGCCGTGCAGAAGTTCCACGCCTTCGTTGCGGGATCCTGCTGCTCTCCCGCAAACTTGGTGATGAGGATGGTCTTCTCGCGAACGAGCTGGAGCGGCGTGCCGAGATGCATGCACTTGGCTTTCAGCCTCCGCCGAAAATTGTTCTCTAGTTCGCTATCATCTTTGTCGTCGCCGGCCGCGGCAGTGGTCACGGAGTCGAACATTTCATTCGGCATTACGCATACGATCACGTCGACGGACCTGTTCTCGGCCAAAAACCGGATCTGCTCGTAATAGAGATCCACCGCCTGCTCTACGCGATCGGCGCGCGAGGCTAGCTTCACGATAGCCGTGATCTCCGATTTCTTCAGCAGGCGCGCATACTGGGGAGAGTTGATAAGCCTGGTGAGGAAGCCATAGTTCTGATTCACCCCTCCAAAGCCTCGAAAAAGGTTTAGGAGCTGGGACTCCTTCTTGCGCTCGACGCCCTCCCGGCATCGCTCAAGCCATTCGTCGAAGAGGTCAATGCCCTCTCCGCGACCGACGACACCGATCCGAAGCTCAGTCCGGCGCAGCTCATCGCGCTTGTCATAGACGCCCATGTTCTCGATGCCCGTGCGCGGGCAAACGTGCGTACCGGTGCCGAACTCGAGGAGCGGCTCTGCGAGGGTGGTCAGTTTCATGCCGCCACCTCGTCATCGGTAACGTCGTCATCGAACACGGCATCCGAGGCAATGTCCCCGTCGTCCGCATCTTCCTCGCCATTGCGGTCCACATCGAACTCGAGGAGCGTTCCGAACCTCAGCGACGTGTCATCCGCCTCATCCGCTTCGCTGCTGTTCGCCAGGAAGTACGCGACAAAGCGCACCGCGTTTCTGACGCTCAGGTTGAGTTCGAGCCGCTTCTGCTTGGACAGCAGCTTGTCGTGCCAGTTCGACCGCTTGAAGCCATTGTAAGAGAAGTACCAGCTCGGCACGATCTGGGCGAACCAGGTCCCGCCGAAGTTCGAAAACGTCAGCTCAAACGAGAAGTGCTGATGGTGCAGGACCTTGTCTGGGTCCTTCTTCTGATATCTGACCACATAGACGGTGCGGGTCGCACTCGCCTTGCCGACCCAGACCTCCCTGCGGATGTCCTGGCCATCCTCGACCGGCACGAAGAAGAAGAAGCCTTCCTTCGGATGGGCGCGCACGTTGCGCGCCTTCAGCATCTGACGGGCCTCGGCCGCGAGCAGCTGCTTCAGGACGTTGACGTTGTCCGGCTCGTCGGAGTCCGCCAGATCGGCGACGTCCAGCCGCTCCACGGTGCCCTCGTCCACGATGCTGACGAGGCCGCTGGCGGCAATGTCCGTGAACGAGAACAACTTGTTGTCGTGGCAGACCCATGCGTCGGTCTGCACGTCGTTCAATAGCAGGGCCATCTTCACGACCGCCCTGCGGCCCTTAGCGTAGCCGCGGTAGCTCAGCTCGACCCTGGCCCGCTCGACCACCGCCTTGTCGTCAATCGTCAGCTCGGCGACGTACACGGCATCCGGCAGCCGAACTTCCTGGAGGTTGGTCGTGATCGCCGTGGGCGCCTCGACCGTCTCGGCCCGGATGCTGATGAAGGCGTCCACTTCGCCGAGGATGTGCCTGAACTCCGCGAGCACGCGCTCCTGCGCGGCCAACCGCAGCCCGGTCACCATTCCGAGGATGTCACCGAGGTCGATGATGTGCTTGGCGCAGTTAAAGGAGAAGTCCTCCGTCAGGAGCGCGTTCACGGCGTTCTGGCTGTAGGAGGCCTGCTTCCTCCCTAGCATGAGGACGTAAAGCTCGTCGAACGTGTTGTAGTAGGACCGGCTCATGAACTGGCCGACCGTGAACTTCACCTTCTCCAAGCTGGTCGTTGACGTCACCTGAAAGGCCACGCGGTCGTGATCATCGCCGAGGTCGATGCCGGGATAGTTCTTCTGCTTGCGATTGAGATTGATGAGGTGCGGCAGGTTGAAGACCGACTTCAGGATGGGGATGAACGCATCCTCCAGCGCCAGATTGATGTCGGTCCTGCCCTGCGCCGTCGCCAACTCGACCTGCAGGATGATGCGGCTTACCACATCGCGAAGCTGGTTCTCGACCTCAAGCTGCCTCATGCGCCGCCCCTCCCACGAGCTTCGAGAAAATTTGGGAACGCACCGGGAACGTTGCAAGGGCCGGCGCTTCCGATCCCAACACCAGCATTCGACGTCTAGGCGCTGCGTCCAGAGGCAAGGAGGAGAAGGCGCACGAAGCTGAACATGCGGACGAAGAGCCAGTCGAGCTGCTCCGAGCAATCGATCATCTCCTGCGTCACCTCCGAGTGACGGATGCGCAGGCTGTTGCCGAGCATGGTCAGCGCCTTCGCCTCCTCGCCGAGGGCAGCCCGCATCCTAGACCCGGCAGCCGCGGCGCGGTCGAGCAGCGCGTCGGCCTGCGCCTTCTTGTCGATTCCCGACTCCAGCGTCTTCATGCGCTCGAACGCGTCCCACAGCTTCTCCGTGGCGTCCCGGCGATCTTCGAGCTTTGGTGACAGGAAGTGCGACCGGGCGTATTCGAGGAGCCGCTCCAGCTCACCATCCCCGGTGCGGAACATCGCCCAGCCGAGCGTCTGCGCGACCGGCTGGGGCAGGATGCGCTGCGCGTGGCCGTCGGCATCGAGCTTGAATGCGATCCCGTTGCGCTGGAACAGCGTGTTTACCTCATCAACGAACGCCGCGAGTCCGACCGCCCGGTCCCAGCGCATGTGGTGGTGATGCTGAAACGAGTGATAGCTGCCGAGGATCGGCTCGCCGACCGCGGCCGCGCAGAACTCCAGGAGATCGAGAATGACCGGCGTGTCGGGAAGGTCGTCACGGTCGAACGGCCAGTCGATGGACGGCACCTCCGCCTTCACGAAACGCGCGAACGCCCGACGATCGCAGCCGCAGGGTCCATCGCCATCGGCGCATTGGGCGGTGAAGCGGTACCCGAATGCCCCGTTGTCGAGACGCATCTCGACCGATTCCTGAAGCGCGTCCCAGACACGCCCCTCGATCTTCTCCGACACCGCTGGCCTTTGACCGAATTCGCGGTCGCTGAAGTATCGCGTTCCCAAATCTGTGCTCCGAGAAACGTGTGTGCCCGTGATGGTGCATAGCATCGCGGGCGGCGCAGGTGACAGCGTTGGTCAGCGCCTCGCAGCGGCAATCGCGTTCAAAAAGCGGCGCTTAGCTCTCCTAGCCGGCTCGCCATCAGCTTCGCCGATCTTCAACCAGCGATCGAATACGTGTCGCCAGTGCCGCCATAACCAAAGAGACGATCATCGTCGCCAGCCGTCATTCACGATCGTCGAGACCGAAGCGAAGGCTTCCGCCATCCACCCGGTCGGTCGGCATCACGTCCCCGCACTGTCCATCTAACCACCGCGTGACGACGCCCCGGACAAACTCGCGGGCTTCGAGCAGATTCATGAGGATAGACTGGTCGATTGTCGTGTCGCGCTTTGACGCGCCGTGCCGTCCAAACGCCCGGTTGTTGGCGGCGGCCTTGAAGGCGTTGAGCGCCGGTCGCTTTGCGAGCCCTGGTTCGTCCAGTTTGTCGAGCGTCGTGCCAACATCACCAGCGATATCCTCCAGCAGCCGATAATAGTCAGCCCAGTTCGGCCGTCCGGCGATCACCGACGCCGCATACGCCGCCAACGGCTTGGACGACATCAAATCGACACGACCGTTGCGCATGGCCGCGAGGTTCGGGTGGCGTGCCACACTAATCAGGCGGCGCGGGTCGGGCGAGACCGGTTCACCGAACGACATGTGTCCACCGCCGTGCTCATGCCGGATTTCGGCAGAGGTCGGAACGACCGGCTTAAAGTTGCTGTCGGCCAAAACGGCATACCCATTGAGCGGGGATATTATCTCGCGCGCCACCCATCGTGCTGCGCCGTAGCTTTGTGCCTCGGCTAACGGGATACACCCCGTCCCGGTGACGAAAGTGCAGCGATCGGTGGCATCGTTCACCCTGTCCATTGAGCCATCTTTGCTCCCCTTAAGACCCGTAACCACAGCCAAACCGGGATAGGCGCCTTCGGGAAACAACAGGCTTAGAGCGTAAAGGTCATCGACGTGGCCATCGACGAATATCTTAACTTTCATGATCCCTCCAGCGGAGCCGAAACATGCTTCCGGATGTAGTTGCAATAGGCACGAAATCGAGGAGACGGTCCCGCCATGGCTTAGACGAAGCCCTTCTCATGGGCGAGGCGAGTGCTCAGATTGAAAGGCGAACTCATTCTCGAACCACGGCCGGGAGCTTGCCAATGTTCTTCATCACGCAATCCGAAGAACGCCCTGACGGCTACGTCCATTTATCGACCGCCAACGCATGGACCATGTGGCTCAGCCGCAACATCCCGGTCGGGCTCCACGCAGACGTCCGGCACCGGCTCGACTCCAACTTGAAGCATCTGCTGGTCGGCCTCGAACTCAAGGCCGCGCTCATCGATCCGCACGCCCACCGCGCCCACAACCAACCGTCCGCGCTGTTCGAACCATACTTCCAAAATCTCATCATGGAGTTCGGCCTGGCCGCCTTCTCGGTGCTGGAGGGCCTGGGTTCGGGACACTGGCTCGATCAGAACAACCATGACGGCGGCAACGCGATGAGGATCGAGCGTGATGCTTGGCGTGCCGCGCTGTGCACGGTCTATGACCCGGACGGCGAGCACGGCCTGGACGGTGACGTCGTCCGGACGCTCTACCTCCGCGACCTGCTGCATCAGGATCGACTCGGCGCGCGCGTCAACATCGACTGGCACGCCATGACCTACGATGCGGCGTTCGAGCCAGCGCGCCGGGCGGTTCGCACGCTACTGCGACGGGAAGCCGGGGTCGTACCTGCTACCACCAATCTGAACATGGAGCAGTAACAGTCCCGACGAGATTGTTACGTGAGGGCAGCGGTAAACGGCCGATTTGAGGTTTGTTCGTTAGAGACTTGGATGACCGATATTGGGACGCCGTTCTGACGGTCCGCTTCGGAACGTTACATCGGCAGTATCTGCCAACAGCCGACATTCGCGGTGGCTGATGTAAACGACCGGCTCTGGTCGATATAAGCCTCGTTTGGCGCCCAAGCAGCATGACGATACCCGGTCGCCCGCAACATCTTTTGACCTAGCCAAATTCAGCAGTTCGTTCGCGTTGGCGAAGCTTACCTGTTACGCAAAGCGTGGTTGGAACAACGCAGTCGCGTCAAGCTGTTTCGCGGGCTGCCTGCGGCGCCGAGCGGATCCGCAGCCGGGTGATCTTCGGCTCGCGGGGTCGGCCCTCGCGATGGAAGTATGCGACCTGGAAGGAGGAGGTATGCCAATTTCCCGATCCGAGGGTCGGGAGGGTTCGGTAGCGCGCCAGATCTGCCATCGTCAGCGAGGGCGCACTGAAATCGTAAAGGACGAGCAGGCCCGGTCCCTTCCAGCGCAGCAGTTTCTTCACCTCCGTTTCGTTCTCCGCGGCGCACAGCTTGCGCTTGCCGCGCGATCCGCGCTTGCGCACGGCTAATTCGACGGCGACATTCCCGACGACGAAATCAATGCGCCCAACACCCGTGCTGGCCCCGGGCAAAGAACTCGTGAGTTCCGATCGCATGTCGTCCCAAAAGTAGCCAAGCAAAAAGGCGCGGACGATGTGGTGTAGCTCCCGTTCGGAGTAATCTTCAAATCCCGCCGACTTCGCGTATTCGCGGTTTAGCAGGTTCTCGTAGAGGTATTCAAATGCCACCACAACCTCGTCGACCCCCACTCCCATTCGCCTCTCCCACCAACGGCTACAATCCCGTTTGCAAAGTTGCCGTGCATCAGCGGAGACGACAAGCGGTTGGACCATGAACGCATTCGACGGTGCGTATCGGTGCGCTTACTCCGTTGTCGATCTGAAGAAATCCTCCACCGCGCGGAGCAGGCTCGAGACCCCTTTCCCTTCCGCATAAACAAGCGGCCGATCGCCGCGGTGCTCTCGGATAAAGTCGGTTGCCGCATGCTTGGCGGCAGCCCAGGCGACAACGAACAGATTGCTGTTCGCAGCAAGCGCGCGAAGCCGCGACGTGCCGCCATGATCGCCGCTGACTTGGACGTCCACGCTGTCCGAAAGGCTTTCAAGCGCGAACTTTGCCTGCCGGCTTGCGTTCTCGACGAGCGAATAGATTGCGATCGACTTGCCGCTGAGGCGGGCACCAAGATCGTCTCTCGGTCCGCTCGTCGCGCTAGGCTCGGCGTCTAGCGTCCAGCCGAACTCCTGGGCGAGACTTCGCACTGCCGCTTGCTGGAAGCTGCTGAGCCGTCCGCGGATCGGCGCCAAACGCGCCAGGATCGAATGCACGAGCCGCTCCCGTTCCGCTGCGTCGGGTGCTGCGGAGCGCATGAACAACTCGATCAACTCGAGTGTCCAGTAGGCCATGTCGACCCCGAGCCCCTGCCCGGCGATCTCCTCGACGTCCGCGATGAGTTCACGATACCGTCCGGCATCCGTGCCGACGCTCAACAGAGCATCGACGAGCACGAGGCTTGATCCATAGGTTGCCGCGCCGCGCACGCTGCCCAGCGCCAGCAAGGTGAGCAGGCTGGAGTAAACCCTCATCATTGCAGGATTTGGAAAGCTCGGATCGCGGCGAAGCCCCGCCACCAGGTATGGTAGCGCCTGAGACGTGCGCTCGGCAGCGAGAGGATCCGCTTGAGCCGCGTCCAGCTCAGCGAGAAGGAGTTCCACCGTCTGCGGGTCGGCAGCGTCACCGCCCATCGACCACTCATCGGCACCCATTCGCGCCAAGTCGAGCGCGTTGACGAAACCAGGGTCTGACGATCGGGCAAGCCACATTGCCCACGAAGTCGGGACCTCGGCCGCTCCCGCTTCCTCTTGGAGCGCACGAAGTGCCGAACGGAACGGTTCAGCCTGTGCGATCTCCGCGCGTTGTGCTTCGCTCAAGCGGGCAAGGGCAGCCAATGCCGTCGCCATGACATCGACGCTCTCCACCGCTTCGGCGTCGACCAAGCGTTCTCGCGCTTCATCCCCGGACTCCGAGACGAGGGGCAGAGCCGGTGCCGAGGCCGACGCCGAGGCCGAGGCCGATCCGGGATCGGGCGCTCCGACCAGTCGCTCGGCAAGCCACCCAAGCTCTCCAGTGCGGGAGGCCGCGATGACCTTGAGGTCGGCGCGTGCTGGAACCGTCAGCGCTTCCAAGCCGGCAATCCGCAGCCCACCCGTGCGTAGCGCAGGCGCGATCGGTGCCTGCAGCATCGGTGCCGCGAGCGCGCGCACCTCATCGGCATAAACTTGCTCGACTGCGGCCTGATCTCCCTCCTCGAAGGACTTCGCTAGTCTATCCCGGTACAAGGCTTCGAGAAGAATGGCCGTAGTCGCCGGCGTTCGGCGCGCCTGCACGAGATTGCTGAAGCTCTGGAGCGAGACAATGCCGCTCCAGTCCTCGAAGGTTGCAAGAAGCTGGACTTGGAGAGCCCGGAGATTGAGCGCGTCGAGCCGCAGTTCGCTGCGAAGACGATCAAGGACCCGCTCGGCAGCGTCACGGCGTCCGACGTTCAGGTGGTCCTGAAAGCGGGCCAACAGCCAGCTCGTCGGTTCCGGAGCCGTCTTAGTCAGCAGCGGCGCGCGCGCGAAGGTGTCGCAGACGCGTACGAGCGCGCGCACCGCCATCTCCCGTCCGGCGGGCTCGGCGGGCAGGCGGATGGTCGCGGAGACGAGCGAGCCCGCCGCAGCGAGGATCGAAGCGAGCTCAGGCGTGGGCAGGCCATCGGATGGCAGGCCGTCGAAGGAGGTGAGCGTCGGCCCGGCGAAGGCACGCAGTACCGGGTTGAGGCGGCGCCAGTCGGACGGTGTCGCGGCGGCCACCACGACGAGTTCGCCGTCGGCAAGCTGCTCCGGGATCAGCGCGCCCGGAAAGGCCGGGAGTTCAGCTGATTCGAGCAGTCGGCCGCAGGCCTCGGCCGCCGCCGCCGGTAGCAGGAACGCAGACGCCCGCGCCCGCAAGTGCGTGGCGACGGTCTTCGCAACCTCCGACTCGGAGGCGATCACGACATTCTTCCTTCCCACTGATAATCGAGCTGTTCGGCCTGCTCGGCGATCGCCGCCGGATCTGTGCGAAGGACGAGATGCTCGCCATTCACCGATATCCCACTGAACGTCAGGTTCATGGACCCGCTTAGGAAGTAGTCGTCGCCGAGCAGTCCTTTCGCATGAAAATCCTTTTCGACGATCCACTTGAGCTGATCTCCATAGCGGTCCTTCAGCGTGCGAAGCCGGGCGACGAAAAACTCGTTATGGCCGTGCTCGCGAATTACGAGCCGGATGAGCGCTCCGCGCGCCAGCAGCGCGCTCAATACTTGCGAAAGCCTGATCGGCGCAGCCGGCCAATCAGGCTCGATCGCGGCAAACCGCCGAGCCGAGTTATCTAGGATTTCGACGTCGGAGATCCACGCGAAGAAGAGCCAGAGCTTCCGGCTGGGGCTCAGCAGTTCGGCGGCGAAGAGCGTCTGGAAGAGATCGCGGACGCTCCGGGCTTGCGCTGGACCATGCAGGTCGCGGGTCGGATGAACCATCAGGCGTGCTCGCGCAGGATGAGATCGACGAGCACCCGATCCTCGCCGCGCTCGATCCGCTCGATCGCCGGGAAGAACTGCAGCACCCCGACATCGACCGGGGTCGCCCCCAACGATACGAGCGCGCCGCGCAGGTCGCGCGACTGCGCGTTGGTCGCGCTCAAGCGGCAAGCGCCGTCCTCAGCGAACGCCGACTGGAGTGCCTCCTGCCAATCGGCCGCTGCCAGTTCGACCGTCCTGATAGTCCGCCGCAGCACCAACGCTCGCACGATGGCGGGGTCGGTCGCCCTGGCATCGCGATAGGGATTGTACGACTGCAGGCTCGTCCGACGCACTTCGCTTTCGCGCGCCCAGAGCATGCTGAGGAGGGCCCCGTACACCGATGTGCCCGAGGCGGCGCCTGCAGGCAGTGTCGCAGCGAGGTACTGCTCGACGCGGCCTCGCCAATGTTGGTCTCGGCTGACGGCGTAGGCGAACTCGCGCATTCCAAGCGACAGTCCGAGCCGATCTTCCAATTCGTCCCACCAGGCGGTCAGGTCCGAGAGGAGGCCGTCGAGCGCCGGGCCGGCGCCGGACCGAAGCAGGCGGCTGTTGAAGGCTACCACCAGCGCATGGCTAAGGTCGACGCCCCCGCGCTGGGTCAGCCTTCGGGAGAGATCGCGCCAGATCGCGGCCGACTGAGCATGCGATTCCGTTCCTCGCAGGCGGCTCAAGTCTTCGGCCACGGAAGGATCGCTGCCCGCCAGCGTCAGGATACGGCGCAACCCGCCGTCGACCAGTTCGAGGTCGGTTGGAGCGAGCGCGGCTTCGACCGCGTCGAAGAAGGAGTTGGGCTCGGCCGCGAACCGTTCGGCGAACGACTGCAGCGCGCCCGCGCCCCCGAGCGTGGTCTCGGTGATCCAGATCGAGGAGGGTTGATCCCCCGCCCCCTCGCGAATGTCGACGAGCAGGTTGTCGAGCGTCGCCTGCCGCGGCGCCGCGGCGATACAGGCCTGCAGCATCGCTTCGCCGAGCGTCTCGAGCATCAGACGCCGAAGCCAGCGCTCGAACAACACGGGGTCGGGCGAAAGAGCCTCCTGCGCTAGCGCCCGCAATCGCCCGCGCACCTCCGGCCGTGACAGGTGGAAGGTCAGGATTTGCTGCAGGCGGCCGGCGGCTTGGGTCGTCTGCGGCTGCGACGCCGACCCGTGCTCACCGTCGTCATCGTCCTCGTTCTCGGACACTTCCTCCTCGTCTGGGACGGGCGACAGGCCGGAGCCGAGGAATTCATCCATTGCGCCAAGGAAGGTTGCACTAATTTGATCATCGCCAAGCAGGTCCTCGGCGGCCCTCGCCACGTCGCCTTCGGCCGCGGCATGGGCGGCAAGGACCGCGCACAGCATCTGGAAGATCCATTCGCGCTGGAACGGGTTCAGGTCAGCCGGCAGGTCAGGATCGAGCCGAAATCGGTCTCGCAGGTAAGAGAGCCGCGACGCGCCGAGCAGTCGTGCGCTGAGGAGGTGGCCGCCGACGTCCGCGTGGGAGGGCAGCATCAGGTCAAGCCGGAAACCGTCCACCTCGATCTCGAACCCGATTGCGGCTGGCCGATCGTCGTCGCTCCGGAAGGTCAACTCCACGGGAAACTCATCCTGGAGGGTCCGGACGGTCGCATGCGCGGTCGGAGCGAAACGGCGGACCGCCGCGCTGGCGCGGAAGCGATGCAAAAAGAAGTTCACGCTGGAGACGAACGGGCGCCAGGGCGACCGAGGGGTCACCGGCACGCTCACCGGCTCGCCCTTCGCCACGATATCGGTCCGCCATGTCAGCTGCGCATTGCTGCTTGGAAGCGCCTCGGTTCGCGCCACCTTGGCCAGCCTGACCGTCCACGGGCGGAAGACGAGGAGCGGTCCCTCCTCCCCCTCCTCGTTCACTGAGGCGGTAAACTCGCCGACGAACTCGTGCTCCTCGGCATAGTCGCTGATGCGGCGCTGCTGGACGGGCAACGCCGGATCGACCGGCACCCAGTGCGACAGGCCGCCACGCTCGAATGCGAACCGTCGTGTGACGCGCCCCGGAACGAGTTGTCGGAGCGCCTGGAGGACCGGCATCGCGTCGGTCCGCCAGTCGTGGTTCACCGTCGCTGGCGGCACCAAGATGCGAACCTCCGGTAGGCTGAGATCGCTGAACAGGTTGCGCGGCACGAAGTCCGGGAGGGGATGGAAGGGCTCGTGGAGGTCGAGGACTGCTCCGCCCGACGGAAAGGCCAAGCGCCAGCGGCGAAACAGCCGCCTTACGAGGGTCGGGACCGCCTCGAGAAGCAGCGAGCGAGGGGCCTCCCACAGAAGCCCGTCCGCGGTCTGCTCGTCGACCCGCAAAGCGCCGATCAGATGGGACCGGAGGCTCGCGATCGCGGCGTAGTCACCCTGCACCAGGCGTGTGAGCAGGTCCCGCATTCGCTGGAGCACCGCTGTTGCAGGAGCCGAAGGCTGGTCGAGGGGCCGGCTGAGGATGTCCCACGCCCATGCCTTCTCGTAGCCGGCGGTCTCCGCCGCAAGCCAGTCGAAAAAGGCGAACGTCGCCTGCATCTTCAGCACGTAGGGGTTGCCAACGGGGAGATATTGCGGATCGAGTTCCGGATCGAACAATCGCTCGTAGGACTGGTACAGCGCGCGGTCGCGGCCATAGTCCGACAGCACCGTCAGAGTGAGCGGGCGCATCGCTCGGTTTCGTCCTGCTCGGCCCTTGCGCTGCAGGAAGGACGCCATCCCGCGGGGCGCCTTGTGCTGGATGACGGCGCCGACCTGCGGGTCGTTGAACCCCACCTCGAGCGCGGCGGTCGCGACGATCACGTTCGCGTCAGCGGCCACGCCGGCATCCTGCGAGGTTGTTCGGCCAATCACCAAGCGCCGGTCGAGCGCGTGACCGATATCCTCGCACAATCGCCAGCGCTGCCCTTCCAGGTCTCGTGCGCGATCGTCGGCCCCCGCGGCGCGGAGCGCTGCCAAAGGTCGTCGGCGCGCCTCGGGCTTGCCGAAAATCGTGTAGGCCTCGGCGTCTCGCAGGTCGTCGAACAGGCGGTTGGTCACGTCGAGGTCGTCGGTGAACAGGAAGGCGCGCCGGCCGAAGGCACCGGAACTGCCCGCGGCGCCGGGGGGATCGAGAACGCGTGACACGAGCATCGAAGTTTGGATCGTGGTCGAGAGGAGCGAGGCTCGGGAGGCGGGGTCGCCGCGCAAGAGCAGCTGATACTCGGCGCCAGCCTCCTCGTATTCGTCGGCCGTTGGGCTGACCTCCACCACCCTATCGAGCGGCGCGCCGGTAAGATCGGCGAAGAAGCGCGCTGCGTCACCCAGCGTTGCTGAGAGGCCAGCCCAGTGCACGGGGGCGCCGAGCAGGTGCCGCCAACGTCGCAGCGTGAGGCCGGCCTGCGCCCCGCTCGTGCCCTCATAGGTGTGGACCTCGTCCAACAGTGCGAGGAACGGCTTGCGAACACTGCCGACGCCGAACACATGCCGGTTCCACTGATCGGACAGCCGCTGGTTGAGGATCTCGGTCGTCGTGAACAGGAGGTCGGGCGGCTGCTGCTGGATCCGCTGCCGGGTCAGGACGAGGTGGCGCTCGTCGACCTGGGAGCCGCAGCCGGGTCGGGCGCAGCTCAGCCGTTCCTGGCCGCCATTCTCAAGGTCGGCGGCGCGCCACAGCATCTCGCCGCCGCAGGTCGGGCAGCGCATCCACGGGCAAGCCCAGTCCCGACCGCGTCGCGTCCAGCCATGATCCTGCAGTTCCTGGGCGGATGCGCGACGTGGAGTGGCACCAAACAGCGCGCCGATGCTGAGCGGCCGCTTGCCCTGCGCGGCAAGCGCTCCGTCGATGGCCCGAGCCATGCGGAACGCCTCGGCGAATTGGTCCTTCAGCAGTTCGACCCGCGGGTAGATCGCCAGCGCCTTGACCCAGCGGTCGGTGCCGATCGCGTCGCTGATGCCGAGCATCGCCGGCAGGTAGAAAGCAATCGTCTTGCCGCTGCCGGTGCCCGCGGTGACGATCGTCCCGGCGTCGCCGAGAGGAAGGGCCATACGGAGCGTCGCGCGCTCCTGGAACGCTGCGAGCCGCAATCCGGCGCTGCCAGTAAGCGCTTCCCAGACGGCGCGCCTGAGCGGGTTCGGCGCGATTGTCTCGGCACCGGCGGCCAACACCTCGCCTGGCGCGCGATCGCGCCGCGGAAACCGGCGCGGCCGGCGATCCACCCGGAAGTCGGCCACCAGCCGCGGTGCGCCCTGCCATGGCTTGTTGGCGAACAGCTGGCGGTTAGCCGCAAGCAGGCGGACCGCCCCGGCAAAACGGGACCGATAGCGGCGGCCGCCGCTGAGGCTGATCTGCTCCGTGACAGCACGAGCTTCGATCAACTCCTCCAGCGCGTCCTCTGCGGTGATGCCGCCACCGAGCAGGTCCAGCGCCTCCCCCTCGCCCAGCGAGCCGGCAGTGAACCCCCAGGCGAGCGAGCGCATCTCGAGCGCCTCGATCCGATCCAGCAGGGCAAGCGCGTCTTGGGAGAGCGGCATCGCGTCAGCCGATCCGAATACGGAACGAGCCGAGCAGATCGCGCGCTTCGAGCCAGTCGCGCACCTCGCTGGTCAGCGCGACAATGGGTGCCCCCTCCCCCGCGCAGGCGCGCAGGAAGGTGACCACGCCGGCCGGGAGGCTGTCAGCGGTCAGTTCCGTCCAGGCGATGCGATGCTCCCTGGTGAGATCGCGCAACTGGTCGACAGCGCGCGCAGGGTCGGCGGGCAAGGTGGCGGCAAGCGCCGAGATCTTTTGGCGGCACTGGCGGATGCGTATAACGCTGGCGCGCATCTGCGGCAGCTTGCCGAGCGCTTCCAGGATCTCGTCCGAGCCTCCAGGCCCGTTCTCGGCGACGAAGCGTTGCCATCCTGACTGGATCGCGGTGTTCGCGGCGATCGCCAGGCCTTTCAGCCTGTTGGTGAACTCGTGCGCGACGTTGAACGGTGGATTGGCGAGGCCAGCCGGATCATCCGCAGCGATCGCACGCAGCTGTACGGACTTGTCGGCCAGATCGCCGGCATTGGCGGGGACGAAGTCGATGCTCACGCCTGCATCGGCGAACCGTTTGAGCGTCGCCCGGGCCTCGGACAGGAGCGTCGCCGCCTCGCTGAACTGCCCTGCGCGAGTACGGAACAGGTCCGCCTCATTCGCCGCGGCCTTGAGCTTCTGGTAACGACCGATCTTGTCGGCGAGCCCTGCCGCGCGCTCAAGCAGCATGCGACGCCTCCATGGCGGCGAGATCGTCCGCGATACCGCCGAGCGCTTCGTCGATCTCGGCTACGCTCTTGGCGACCTCACCGGCGCGCGCGCTCTGGTCGCCACCGAAGCTTTCAAGGTTGCGCTCGACCACCTCGAGGAACTGCGCCGCCGCCGCACGGAGCGCGGTTCCCGCCGCAACGGCGTTGGCACGCCCGCGGCCGTAATCAGGGAGAGCTGATACAGGATCCTCGACCCCGATCAGCGTGCGTATGGCGGTGATCGTCGCGTCGAACTGGACCGACTGGAAATGGTCGAGCGCCTCCTGCAAGGGGCGTCCGCTGTTCTGCGCCCCGATACCCGCCTCCAAGGCGGCCTGTCGGGCGGCACCCAACTGAGCCACGATGGCGGCGCGCGTCGCTCCGTCTCCGAAAGCGTCCTGCATCTGCTGCAGCCACTGCAAGCGTTGTGATCGTTCGGCCGCGGCGGCAGCCGGTAGTGCATCCGCTATCTCGCGATAGGTTTTGGCGAGCGCGCTTGCATCGTCTTGCGGCGGCATCAAGCCGAGCCGCCATTTAGCTCGCCGCAACTGACGCACCGGACCCAGCACGCGCCGCGGGTCGAGCATCGCGCCGGGGCGTCCACCCTTGAGGCTCGAGACCTGCGCACGCGCGATCTCGCCGAGGTCGTCCTTGCGGCGAAGGAGCTTCGCATAGATCGCGCGCAACTCGCCGGCCGTTGCGGCGGGCTCGTCAGGCCAGTTTGCAAATGCGGCCTCGATCAGGTCGGCAGCGGTCGCTTCTCCCTTCAATCGCCCGCCGATCGCCGCACCGACGCAGAGGAGGCTGAGCGCTGCACTGGCTTGGTCCCACGTCTCATGCGGTGTGCTGAGCGTCTGGATCTGGGCGACGACCTGCTGCACCCAACCTTCAACGCGGTCGAGCAAGGCTGATAGTGCGCGATCGGCACCCTCAAACTGCCAGCGAAAGCCGTCCTTGGCGGAGCGCAGCAGGCCCTGCAGTGCTTGACCGGTCTGCGGATCGGCGTCGACCTCAAGACGAACCTGCGCGTAGCTCGCGACCTTAGTGTTCTGGCGGACGAAGCTGATGCTGGTGCGCTGCTGAAAGGCTCTGCCCTGGCCGGCGAAGTAGGTCCGCGAGAGCCCGAGCATGTCCCAGTCGATGGCCTCTACGACGGCGGCGTAGACAAGCTCGCGTAGCTTCTGAGCGACCGTGGCGTCGAGCCCGCCGCCCCGGATCCAAGCCTGGATGGCGAGGTCCTCGGCGCTGGCTGTGGCCTCGGCCTTCGCCGTATGAACAGGTTGGGCCGGCACGGCCGCGCCCGGAGCCGCAGCCTCGCCGGCATCCGGGATGCCCGGGACGGTGAAAGCGTCGCGCAGCGGCTCGGCCAGATTCTTGACCTGCCCAGTGCCGTCGTAAATTTCGAGCAGGGCCATCCAGCGCCCGGCGGCGTGAGGGTTCTTGCGTTTCAACTCCGTCTCGGCGGCGAGCGGCAACGCGCGAACGCCGCCGAGCTTATCGAGCAGGCGGAGCGGCGGATACTCGCCCGCCGCTATTGTCGGCGCGAATGTGTCGAGCACCTCCACGAGGAGGTCGTTCTGGATCGTGCGCGGGTTGAGCCTCCCGGTCTGGGCGCGGTCGACACGCTCGGCGCCGAGCCACAGCGCTCGCTCGGTGAACGGGTAGAGGCCGTAGCCGTCCACTTCGCCGAAAGTCGCGTGGCAGGCGGCGACATAAGGGCAGTGTACGCACTGCGACGGCGCCGCGTCCCCAGGCCCCGCCGCTTCACTCCATCGCTCGATCCGCTCGCGTCCGAGACGGACCGCGTTCAGATATCGGGCCGAGAAAGCCGCGACCGAGGCAGCCGTCGGCGTCTGTCCGTCCGCATGCCCGGCCGATCGGTTCATGTCGACGATGTGGGTGGTCCGTCGATAGGCGGTGTCCTCGACGCTCTCGAAGAAGCCGGGGGTGACGGCGATCGCGGTCCGCATCCTGCAGAGACCGGTCTCGCCCTGACCGGAATCGCCCTGCGTCGTGATCGCTTGAAGCAGCGCGCGGTCGATGCCTTGCAGGCGCGCGAACTCCTCGACCAGCAGGACCAGTTCTCGCCCCTGCGATCGCAGGTGCGCGCGCAGGCGCGTCATGAGTTCCTCGACCCGATCACCCGAGAAGCTGAGCGTTCGGGCGATCGCCTTGTTGAGGTTGCGGTTGATGACCGTCACCGCCGCCGGCAGGTTCTCCCGGTCTGCCTCGATCAGCTGGATCGCGAACTGCGCAAGCTTCGTGGCGTTGAGATAATCCTGACCCCCCAGGACCAAGTCATCGGCGGTGAACTCCCGTCGGCGGTCGGGCCGATCGCTGGCGTGAGACCGCTCGAAGATGTGGTCGACGATCTCCGCGGCCACGCGCCCGTCCCGCAGGAAGTGCTCCTTCTGCATGTAGGGGTCTTGAAAGAGGCTCGGCAGAGCCTCGATGAGCTCCTCCTCGAGTTCGTCGGCGCTCGACGTCGGCGTATCTTCGCGGATCGCCTGGCCGAGATGATGAAGGAGTTCGCGCCGGCGACCTTCTGAGGTCATCGTGCCATCCCCGGCCGCGTTGAAGGTCTCGAGGAAGGGGCGCTGCTGATCGGCGGGCAGCTTCCCGATGATCTCGCTGACGATCGCGCGGAGGCTGGTGCCCGATTTCCGGACCACGAGCACCATGCGTTTCGCGTCGTCGCGCAGGTGCAGTCGCATCCAATGGACAAGGTGCGACTTGCCCGATCCCGTCTCGCCGAGGATCGCGGCGAGCGCGTGGGGTCGATCCTCGCGCAGGAAGTCGTCGAGGAACTCGGCCGGCGTCATCTGCGCCCATGCCGCCGCCTCGACGTCCTGATAGCGTTGACCGACCGGCGGGGTGACTTGCAGATCCCAGTCGCTGTGCACGGTACGGAACAGGCTGTCCGGGATGTGCTCCGCGAAGGGATTGATGACCTGCCGGACTGCCGCCGGCTCCCAGCAGAGATAATTGCGCATCACGCGGCCGGCTCCCGACGGACGCGGCTTACCCGCCTGGTGCCGCTCCCAAGGTCGAGGATTCTCGCCTTCGCATCCGCCACGGCGTCCAAGGTGATCGCGCCCCGATCAGCGAGGCGTTGCAGCGCGAGGCTCGATGCGACCGACAGGCGATCGTCCGCCGGTGGTGGCGCGGTCCGCACCCCCTCCACCTCCTCGCGGATGCTCCCTCCTTCTAGCACCGGATAGATCGCTGCCAGCCGCGACAGGAATGTATCGACGTCCACCCAGTCAGCGTCGGGCAGAGCCTTCTCAAGCACCGCGGCGATCGCCTTGGAAGGATCGGGGAAGACGCGGCGCGTCGCACCGTCGCCGAGAATGATGGCGAAGCCGAGATAGCGGGCCCAGTAAAGCAGGTTCTGGTAGCTGCTGGTGCTGCTGAGCTCCGCCTTGGGCGCGAATGCGCCGAGATCTTCGCGAAGCAGGTTCTGCGGGGCGTCCGAGAAGCTCAGCGGCTCTAGCGGATTCTTGGTCAGGAACCAAGCGAGCGCGTAGAGCACACCCGCCTGCCCGGCATCCGCCGCGCGATCGGGGTCGAACAGGATGTCGCGCATGCGACCGAGGAACTCGGTCTCTCGGCCGCTCCCCGCGCCGCGTCCGCTCTCGGCGCGGACCGCCGGAGGGATGCGAACACGGTCGCCGTCTTCCTCGACGAGCCCGAGCCGCCGTACTTCATTCAACGAGTTGGTGAACAGGGCCGACGACCCTCCGTCCTCGTCGTTGCCGCCTCGGGTCGACAGTGAGGGCGGCGTGGCCCAAGCCTCGAGCTGCTCGCGAATTAACCCGTTCTCCGCGTCCGCCACCGCCGCGTAGACGCTGAACAGGCGGCTCGGCACGGCGTTGAAATTGGTCACGATGCTCATTCGGCGACCTTTGCATGAAATTCGTCGAGGGTGAGTGTTCTGCCGCCGAAAACGTCGCGGAGGGGATGACCGGTTGGCGCACGCTGACCCTCGGGGACAAGGAAGATGCGGGCACGATCCGGATGCGGCGCGTAAGCCGCCCCGCCGAGGGGCTGACCCGATCCCACCAACACGAGTTCGGGCCCGACAGGGAAGCGCGAGTGGGCGAGCGAAGCAAGCGCACTGACGAAGAAGGGAGCCGACCGCGCGAAGCGGAGCAGTCGCTCCTCGTCGAACGGCGACTGGCCAAGGAGGACGAGCTTGGCGAGACCTGAGCGGCCCAGCCGCTCGAGCGTCTCGCCCAATCGCCGGCTCTCAGCCCTGCTCGCATGCTCGCCATAGGTGACGAGCAGCCGCCCGTCCGCATCCAGCAGCCGCGCGATCATCGGCGTCAGCGGCAGGCGCCATGGCGATCGAGGCTCCCCCGTTGCGAGCGTTGGCCGGCGCGCAGCAGGGTCGGCGCGGCACTGCCGACAACTGGCGCAGGAGCGCGCGACGCGATCCCGGCCGTAGAGATCTTCCAGGATCTCGGCTGGGCAGGTCCTGTCGCTGAGGAAATTCCGCATCAGGTTGAGATTGCGGATCGCGGCGGTCTGCACCTCCGCGCGGACCGGTTCGACCCGCCGATCCCAGGTGGCGCGCTCCAGATGCTCTTCGTCGAGCAGCTCGACTTCGATCCAGTCGCCGCTCTCCGCCACGAAGGCGGGCGGCAACCCGTGCAGCCGCAGCAGCCCCGCGCGGGCCATCAGCGCGAGCGTGCGCAGGTTCCAGTCGGCGTTCCAGTCCCCGGTCATGTCGATGTCGTCTTCGGTGGTGCCGGGGCTGCCATCGACCCGGATCGCCACCCGAGCGCCTCCGATCGGGCGCTTGCCGGCGAAGAGAGCCGTCCAGCGCTCCAAGCCGCGATCGACCGAAATGACCTTCTGCCGGTTGATACCCTCGGCGGTCCGGAAATCGGACGGCGTGGGGACGATGAGCGACAGCGCGGCTCGTCCGTCCCGCCCGCTGCGGCCGACCTCTTGGTAGAAGCGGTCGAGGGTTTCCGGCACACAGGCGTGGATCACGCTGCGGGCATGGGGATAGTCGATGCCGAGCCCGAAGGCCGAAGTCCCGACCACGACGTCGAGCGCCCCGTCCCGCCACTTGCCGACGATCTGCTCCCGTTGCTCGCGGCCGGTCTTCCCGTGCAGCATGGCGAAGCGACGAAAGCCCGCCGCGAGAAGGGTTCGCCGCCATGCCTCGGCATGTTTGACTTCCGTCACGTAGAGCACCGCCGGCCGGGGCGCATGATGAAGCGCCTCGAGGACCCGGCCCTCCCGGGCCGTTTCGTCCGCTGCGGCGACCCAATAGTCGAGCTCCGGCCGTAGGCGGACCGCCGCGACGCTTTCGAAAGGGCCGCCGATCCCGAACAACGTCCGGAGCGTCTCGCGCGACTGTTCGGTGAGGGTCGCCGACAAGAGTAGGGTCCGCAAGGCGGCCTGAGGCGGTGCGACGGCGAGCAGCTCCTGTCGTAGACCGCTGAGCTCCTGGAACTCGGTGCGGAAGCCGGTGCCCCACTGATCCACCAGGTGGGCCTCGTCGATTATCAGCGCGCGGAGCAGGCCTGCTTCGGCCGCCTGGCGGAGAGCCGCGCGCAGCGGGCCGCAGGCCGCCTCGGGCGAAGCGAAGCACAGGCCCTGCGTCCCGTTCGCGATCCGCTCGGCTATGACGGCGTTGGCGGCCGCCGCGCCGCCTTGATACGCCAGCGGGCGCGCAAGGCCGCAGACCTTGATCGCCTCTTCCTCGTGGTTCACGCCAAGGGCGACCGTTGGCACGATCACGAGCGTGACGCCGCGTCCCGTGGCCAGGGCGTCTCCGACGAAGCCCACGGCATGGACGAGTTGGAAGATCATGCTCTTGCCCTCGCCGGTCGGCAGAGCGACCACGAGTGCCGCGCCGGGGGGCGTCGACAGCGCCGCTCGCACCGCCGCCCGTTGCCCGAGACTGCGGTAGGTCTCCCGGCCGATCGCCGCGAGGAACGGGTCGCCGGCGCCATCTTGGCCGCCGAAGGAGCGACGCACGACCTCGCTCGCGGCAAAGTCGTCGACGCCTTGTCCACCGTCGACCCGCAGCCACTCCGGTCGCCAGGGCCGCGCACTGAGGCGCCAGCCTCCGGCCATCTGCTCGCCCGCGAGCCCCACATCTCGCCAGCCAGCGAACCCCGCCAGACGCGGATGCGTGACGACGACCCAGGGACTAACCTCGTAATAGCGCCGGGCGTCCTCGTGACGAAGCGCCTGGCGGAGAAGGACGGCCAGGTCGAGCGCGCTCGCCAGAGAGGGGCGCTCCTCTAGCGCAAGCCGCAGCCGGTCAATCGAGGGCTCGGCCGGCGCACACCAGTCTCCCTCGCCCGCGTTTGCCAGCAGACCGCGCAGCGCTTCGAACGCATCCCCGCCAGCGAGTTCACGCATGCGCGGGAATCCGCGGTGCTCGGCGCGACACGATGAAGCAGCCCATCGCATCGAGCTTGATCGCCGGACGGGCAAGTCCGGGCAGGAGTGCCTCGATCAGCTCAAGATCGGCGCGGGCAGCCGCGTCGCCGGTGTCGTGCCGCTGCCGAAGCCGGCCTCG
>VYLB01000116.1_pt1 | contig 25672 bp, 25 predicted proteins | sample 5114431 | NCBI WGS metagenome assembly VYLB01 (sample SAMN12291786, study PRJNA351875) | freshwater metagenome | isolation source: freshwater lake | place: USA: Michigan, Gull Lake | collected 2013-08-08
CTCATCAAATTAGTCCCCCCATAGAACCTCCTTGAGCCATCTTGCACACTTTTCTCTTTTTGTCAAATTTTATGTTAAGAAAGATGTGACTAATGGATAGCTTAATAAGGGGGGTGTCTGACAGTTTTTAACACCTAACTACTTACTTGCCCTCTCAATTTAAGTCGATGGGGATACACCGGGCAAGCGTCTATATTTCAAGTAATAGGCAAAACCTGTTATTAAAACAATAACTATTGTGCCGATACCTAAATAGTTAGGAACCCAAAAAGCTGCCGTAATGGTGTTAATGTCTCCCGGTTTTAAATGCCAAATTAACTGATCATCAACTTGTTCTACCGGGGGATTTAATCCTGAGTCATCTTCAATATTTTGACCAGCTAAGGGAGTATTTAAAGCGAAGTCGATAGCGACTAAGGAACCGGGACTAACGATAATATTTCCCTGTTCAGAAAGTACACCTAAAGCCCGCAGATCAACGGTTAATTTTAAGTTTTTCTGAGTCAAAAAGAAGCAATCTTGTTCTGTAACTGCCAGTTTTGAATCTAGTTGCAATAACTTAAGATCATCAGTATCGGCGGAATTTTTGATTTTAAAGGAAGAACTAGGATCAAAAAATTGATTGAATTTTTCCTCTAATTCCTGACCATTACTAAAGGGAATAGTCACAATCATTTCTCGTTCGGAAATATGAGCGGTTTTCCCCTTAAGTAATTTTGCCCTCTGTTCGATACTATTTAACCATTTAGTGGCTTCGGTTTGACTGAGACTGGTTAAGCGTTGTCCGAGGGTGATATGTTGAATAATTTCCCCGTGGTGTTGGTGGGGAAAATTAATGCCCACATCGTAACGGACACAGCCAGTTAAAAAGAGAAAAATACCGCATAAAAAGGGCAGAATAAAGCGGGGTTTCCCGATTTTTTCGGTGGTTGGTTGATTCATAATTAATCTTCTTCTAAGTCGTCATAACTTGCTGAACTGCCACCGCTAACCGTAACTAGATCGATTTGCTGACGATAATAGTCTACATCTTTTACTTCCACTTCTACCTCATCACCGAGACGATAGGCAACGCGATTTTTCCGTCCTACCAAACAGCTATGACGAGCGCGATATTCATACCAATCATCCTTGAGAGAAGAAACATGAACCAACCCTTCCACTAATAAATCGGAAATTTCCACGAAGAAACCATAGGATTGTACACCGGTAATTAAGCCGCGAAAAACTTGACCCATTCTTTCTTTCATTTTCTCGGCTTTTTTCAATCCTTCTAGGTCTTGTTCCGCATCTTCAGCAATTTTTGAGCGATCATTGAGATGGGAAACAATTAGGTGGCTTTCTTCTTCTAACTCCTCCTGAATTTGGCTCGGTAGAATATTCCAATGAATCTGTCCATGACAGCTATTACTGCCCAAATTAACCCCGACTTTGACGATTTTGGTGCGGCGATCTTTCCCCTCTGTTAATAAGATTTTTAACACCCGTTGTACCCAAAGATCGGCATATCTTTGCAGGGGTGATAGACAGTGGGTATAATTGCTAGGATAGGCCAAACCAAAATGGGGTAAAGGATGGCTGCTATATCTAACTAATTTGAGAGTTTCTTGCAGGAGATAATTGAGGACTTTCACCGATGTGGAAGCGGAAAAAATGCGGGTGAGATTTTGATAGTCATTGGGTTTAATCTCCTCCTCGGCAGTTAAATTTAATTCTGCCCCTAAATTATTGGCTAATTTGAGTAAATCCTCCAATTCATCCCAATCCGGTTCCGATTGTCCACAGTAGATACAGGGTAAGTGTAAAGCTTGCAAATGTTCAGCGACGACTTTGCCGGCTAAAATTGCCACTTCTGTCAGTAAAGAACGGGCCGGTAAATTATTAGAAGCGAGAACAGCCCCCCCCCGTCCTTCGTCTTTGTAGGGAGAGATTTTGTCTAATTGAATATCAAAACTACCCCGCTGCAGACGTTGGGATTTTAGGGTGGGGCAAACGCTAAAAAATAAATCTTTCAGGGTTTCAACGGTATCGGTGGGGGCAGCTTCGCTATCTTCTTCACTGAGCAGATCGCGCACCTGTTGATAGGTAAAATGTTGATCCACTTGGATGAGGCTGCGGGTGATTTCGTACTCCACTAGCTCCCCCTTGTCATCGAGGGTGACGAGGATAGAAATAGCGGGGCGCTGTTCTTGCGGTGACAGGGAACAACGACTGGTAACGGCAGCTGGAACTAATGGCAGCACTTTTTCGCCTAAATAGACGGCAGTTCCCCGTTTTTTGGCAACTTTATCCAATAATCCGCCCCGTTCAATGTAACGGGCCACATCGCTGATATGAATGGCGACTCGCCAGCGATTTTGGTTGATTTTCTCTAAAGAAAAGGCATTTTCAATGATTGGGGGATAATCCAGGGGGTTGTCATCTTCGATGGTAAAGGTGAAGAGTGGGGTTAAATCTCGCAGTTGTTCTTTTTCGCCACTATCGAAGAAATCCGCTAAATTATCGGCAATTTCAAGGGCTTCCGGCGGAAAATTATGGGGTAGATCGTGTTTACAGGAGACGATATCCGTGTCGGCAGCGGCCTCGGCCGTGGAACCGAGAACACGAGTAACTTTACCGATGGGAGGCATTTCCCCTAGGGGATAACGGAGGACGGAAACATGAACGAGGTGATCGATGTTTTCTTGGAGATTTTGACCATTTTCGAGGAGATTAAGGGTAAATTTCAGGCGATCATCCAGGGGAACCGCCACAAACTGCTCATTTTCCTGTTTTACTTGCGCTAGAAGCGAAGGATTAGCTCGTTCGAGAATTAATCTCACCTCTCCCTCTGGGGAACGACGACGGGTCCCCTCGCGGATGATTTTGACTAAAACTCGATCGCCATTCCAAGCGTTACTTAAATGATTTTTCGAGACGTAGATGTCATCAGCATCTTCGCTATCTTGGATAGCAAAGCAAAATTCTTTACTGGAACAGCGCAGCTTTGCTTCTACGATATTTTCCTCGATCACACGACGATAGCGCCCGCGTTCTTTGGCAACCATTCCCAGACGTTCTAAAGCATCGAGAATCACTTGCAATTTTTCGCAGCTTTCGGGATCGTCTTCGCAGCCCAGTTTTTTTTCGAGAAGTTTACCCGTAGCTAATTTATCATCACTAAGATGAGAGAGGAGTGTGGCGATCGAGAAGTCCATCTAACAATAATCCTTACTTACAAGACACTGACGGAATCGTGAATAATTAAGTTTAAATACTTAATAATGAGAAGATTGATTTAAACCATTGACTCCAGAGATTATCTCTATCGGGCTAATTGCGATCGCTGGTGGTGACAGTGAAGGTAAACTGACCAAGCATCGAACACCCGAACCTACCGAAGAGAATTATCGAAGCCTTCGTTAGTATAAGCCAATAGCGAACACCGGTAAACTTTTCGGCGATCGCTAGTCTTTCTGGCAGAAGCTTCAGCCTAGTAGAATCTTGTTACTGTGGGCAAGGCTAATCCTAGAACTGAAAATTTTATCTAACCTTTAATCTTAGCAAGAACTTGCTACATTTTTCCATAATTGCGATAGAGTATTCTAATATAAGTACAAAAGAACTCGAAAAAGTCACCATGCTGCAAAAGTTACGCCAACGTTACCCCCAAGTTGCCCTGATTAGTGAGTTAGTTCAAATCGATCACGGCAAGTATATTGTGAAAGCGATCGTCGAAATTGAGGGAAAAACGGTCGTTACAGGTTTAGCTGCGGCAGATACGGTGGAAATCGCCGAAGATAGAGCCAGAGAACGGGCTTTACTGCTTTTAGAGGCTGAAAGCACCCCCGATCTCCAGCTTGTGGAAAAAATCAGCCCCAATAATATTTCTCTACCAGAAGATTTACCTAAACCCGTCGCTAGTGCCAAAAAATCGACCAAAACGGCTAAAGTCACTGAAATACCTCGTCCTGAAGCTAAAATTGAACCAGAATTACCCCAAGTTAAGGATATTCCCCCAGCTAAAATTGAACCGGAATTACCCCAAGTTAAGGATATTCCCCCAGCTAAAATTGAACCGGAATTACCCCCAGTTAAGGATATTCCTTTACCAGAACCAGAGCCTTTATTATTAGAAATGGAAACCGATAATTACTCCTTATTATCAGAATTGCCAGAAGAAGCGAGTTTAACTGAAGAAGAACCCCCAGAACCAGAACCAGTTGTTGTTATTCCCGAAGAAATCGATTATTCAGTTCTTAAAACTAAAATTGATGTGGAGATGAAACGATTAGCTTGGACTACAGAAAAAGGTCGGGAATACCTTATTTCTACCTATGGCAAAAAGTCCCGTTTACTGCTAACTAATGAGGAGTTATTAGAATTCTATAACTACTTATCTAGTATCAGTGCCTAATCACTAAACCTGCTGCATAAATCAAAAATCTTCCGTTAAGTGAGGAGTCAAGAGCCAGTATTCTCCGAGTCAGGAGAAGAAGAAAGAAATAGATTATTTCCTGGCAGTAGAAAAGCGATCTTTTTCTGGAAAAATCGTTAAGTTAAGGACTTTAAGAGCAAGTCTGCGATTAAAAACTCACTTTTGCGGGAGATATAATAAAAAAGGAAGCTATTAACTGCCAGTCTTTTTCTCCCTATCTCCCTATCTCCCTGATAACCGATAACTGATAACTGATAACTGATAACTGATAACTGATAACTGATAACTGATAACTGAATTAGTTTCTCACCGCTTCTGTTTCCACTTCTTTGGGAACAACAACTGGCACTCCGCTGACTGTTTCGATTTGATAAATAACGCGACTTAATTGGGAAGGACAACAGAGAGGATCCGTGTCTTTATAGCGATTAAAAACCACAATAATTCGATCGCTATTTTGTAAAACAATTCTCTGAGATGCTCCATCAGTGCGGGAATCCATCGGTCGCGGGGAAAGAGTGCCAGCGAATTTACCATCGACAAAAACAAAGTCTTGATAACCCATCGGTCGGCACATTCCATCCACTCCACTCATGGCCGAAATAACGCTAGTTTTACCATAGGTTTGCACGGACCCGTACAGCAACCATCCTGCTTTATTAAGCGCTTGATCATTGGCAGTAATTGCCGGACGAACCTGTTCACGACACTGGTTATCAATCACGGTTTTAACGGGAGATTTGGGGATAGGTGCCTTGGCTTTATTCCAATTAGTTAACGGTCGATCAAACCAAGCTCGCGGAGTCTCTTTTTCTGGGGTTTGGCTAATAACTTCTAATAGCTTCCATGTTTCCGAATTTTGATTATTAGCTGGATTGGAGACGGTTTCAACGCTAACTTTAATTTGATATAAAAATCCTGGTTTATAATCAAATCCCTCGATACTATTGGCGAACAATCTCCAGTTTTCCTCTGGTTTTTCTCGCATCTGTAAACAGTCTTTGGTTGTGCCTTGGCTACAGGGTTGTTTCCTAGAATTGATATAAATTGTCTTTTCCGTGCGCGTGGTGGTCGGTGCGGGGGTAAAAGTGAGTATTCCTAAACCTTCGGGAGTACGATAAAATAATTGTAAATCGCCTTTAGCTGTTACTTGGAATTGTTCCACTCCTTGCAAGGCAGCGAGATATTGATTTTCTTGTTTCATCTGCGGTTCCGGACAAGCTTTTTTGGTAGTAGCGATCGCTTGTTTGATCTGGAACGTGCCATTATTGACTTGATAGCCGGTATTATACTGGTTGCATCCGGCCGAACCACTGAGGATATTTTTCTGGAAAGCGGCAGTAATTTCCGTTTCTTTGACCAAACTTCCGGCTGTCCAACCCCTTAGTTTCCATCGAGTCCCCTCCAAAGGGGAAGTATTAGCGATCGCTACTTTCCCCGCTAAAGCACAACTTAGGGCAATTGTCAAGAAAATTCCCGTTTTTTTGGCGTTCAAAATTGCTATTCTCCTCGTCAAAGCAACAATTGTATTATGGCGTGGGGTAATCGACTGAGTGGTTAGGATAATTTTTAGGATTTCTCTTTCTGACCATCCCGTGACGGATGAAGAGAGAACAAGTTCCCTCAAACCTTAACCCAGTCAGAAAGTCATCGTTGTCAATAATCACTTTTTGCCCTCAAATGGACAAAAGTTGACCCCGGTCCACCTTAAGCAGTACAATAAAAATCTTGAGTGACCCCTTAAACAAAAAAAACATCATGGCACAAGGACAAGGATTCGGATTCGGTCTCGGTAAGATTAAAGAACTACAAGACGCTTTCCAAAAAGCGCAACAGGTGCAACAAGGGGCTAAAGTTCTGCAAGAAGAACTGGAAACTATGGAAATTCCAGGCGAAAGTGAAAATGGCTTGGTGACAGTCTATCTCAGTGGCAACCAAGAACCCCGGGGTATTGAAATCGACCCTTCTCTCCTCTCCCAAGATCTGGAGATTGTGGCTGGGTCTATTCTAGAAGCCATGAAAGCCGCCTATGATGCCTCCACGGAAACCATGCGCAGCAAAATGGAAGAACTGACCATGGGTTTAAATATCTCCAGTATGTAATCGCTTTTGACCGCAATGGTAAGATGGAAAGTTGGACTAACAAACAAGGAGGTTCAACTTTGCTGACTTTGGGTGTCAATATCGACCATGTGGCCACAATTCGCCAAGCGCGTCAGACCGTGGAACCGGATCCCGTGGCGGCGGCAGTTTTGGCCGAAATCGGTGGTGCTGATGGCATTACCGTTCACTTGCGCGAGGATCGTCGTCATATCCAAAATCGCGATGTGCGGCTCCTCCGGCAAACGGTGCGGACTCATCTGAATCTGGAAATGGCCCCGACGGAGGAAATGATCGCCATTGCTCTCGATATTAAACCCGATTATGTCACCCTTGTCCCCGAAAAGCGCCAGGAAGTGACCACGGAAGGGGGGATCGATATGCTGGGCAATTTTGACCGTTTTTGTCGGGTTGTAGAGCGCCTGCAATCGGCTAATATCCCCGTTAGTTGGTTTATTGATGCCGATTTTGCCCAAATTCAAGCGGCCGCTAATACGGGGGCGAAATTTATTGAACTCCATACCGGTCAATACGCCGAAGCACAACAGGAGAGCGATTGTCAAGCAGCATTAACAATTCTTAAAGAAGGTTGTGAATACGCTTCCTCTCTGGGTTTGCGGGTGAATGCTGGTCACGGTTTGACCTATTGGAATGTTTATCCCGTCGCCTGTCTGCCCAATATGGAAGAATTGAACATTGGTCACACAATTATCAGTCGTGCGGTTTTGGTCGGGTTGGAACGGGCTGTTAGGGAAATGAAATTGGCTATGCGTGGACAATTGTAAAAGCCATCAGCTATCAGCTAATCTCCCGACTAACGAACAATTACACTGAAAAATTAAAGGAAAGATGATGACAACTTATTATTATTTGGTAGCCAGTCAAAAGTTTTTAGAAGAAGAAGCGATCAAAAAGGAAGTTTTGAAGGAAAGAATCAGGAATTATCAAGAAAAAGGTCAAGAAATTGATTTTTGGTTAATTGCCAATCCAGCTTTTTTAGATACTCCCGCTTTTGCCGATATCAAAAAGAAAACTCCCCAACCGGCAGCGGCGATTGTTTCTCTCAATCAACAGTTTATTACTTGGCTAAAATTGCGTCTAGAATACGTTATTACCGGACAGTTTGAAGCTCCTTCTGATAGTATTCCCGAACCGTTAAAATAGGGCTTGTGGAGGGAAAATTGCTAGTTTTTGTCTGTGGAAGAAAATGCAGAAGAAGCAATGCTCACCAGCTAACTTTGCCTTTGAGCTTGTTAATTTTTCCCTGACCGATTCCCGATACTCGATCCAAATCTTCTAGGGAAGTAAAGGGTTTTTGTTGCCGGGCTGCGATAATTTTTTCGGCTAATTTGCCACTGATACCGGGTAAACTATCTAGTTCTTCTCGCGTGGCGGTGTTTAAATTAATTAAGCGATCGCTTTTAATTGTTACAGATTGGGGGCAGTTTTTTCTATCCTGTTCGATCCGATTTTTAATAGTTTCCGGCAGTCCTAATTTAGCGGTACGGTAAAGATATTGAAATTCTCGATCGAAATGAGCGGCAACGGTGGGATTATCGATAATAACTAAAGCTTCATCGTTTTGATGGTTAGCAGCTGCTGACCAATTATGAGAACCAGTAATCACAATTTTATCATCGATTAAACCGAATTTATGGTGTAATTTATCTCCCGGGGCTAGATCGGGAACTCCTAGGGTATTAATTGGGTTTTGCCAAGGCTGATTATCTGGTTCATAACGACATTTATTACTGAGAGCAACTCCTAATAAATCTAATCCTTCGCTATAGTATCGGAAGGCAAAACTAGGATCAATTAAAGCTTTAATTTCTATCCCTTTTTGATGTCGTTGGGCGAGAATATTAGCTAGAGGCTGTTCCGTCAGGACAAACAGGGCTAAATTCACGGATTTTTCAGCTTTATTTAAAGTTTCACCGATCAGACCATTGCTAGTAATTGCCCAGGGATAAGTGATAGAATCGGGGGAAAATTTCACCGTCAGACTACTATTACCAATAGTAATTTTTTGCGGTTTTCTCTGGGGTTTATCTGACCCAAATTTAGGTTGATCTTCCCTTCCCCACATCAGATTAAATTCTTTTTGAAAAACTCTAGCTAGTGGGGTATTAGTAATCACTAATAAGTGATTAGCATTACCGATAGTTTCGGGATTAGAAAAGTCTCCATGAATATCACTTAAGGTATAGTTAGCTGAACTAATTAAAGTAGTGTGATGATCAATAACCATGAATTTATGGTGCATTAAACCGCTACCTTTTGAGCGATCTGCCCTATCATCAATTAGGGGAATACCAGCTTTTTTAAGGATAGTAATTGCATCTCTTTGGGCGATTTCCTCCGCACTTAATTTACCATCTCGATTTAGATCAACTAAGTCAAAAAGGTTTTGATAACGTTCCTGTTCTCGATCGCTTAATTGTTCTTGGTTTTTGGCTAAACTATGAATAGGTTTATTGTAAATATTTTCGAGGATAACCCTAACTTTAATTCCCTGTTGCTGACGAGCAACTAAAGCTTGAGCGATGGCGGGTAAACGTAACTCTTGCACCGCTAGATCGATCGAACTTTTTGCCGAGTTGATATTATCAATAATAACCTGTTCTAAATTATCCCCTGGGCGATTAATTTGGCGATAGGGATCGGTATAATTTGAACCCTGGGCTTGATTATAATTAAAATAGACTTGAATATATTGATCTTGGGGCAAGGGTTGGGGACGATTTTGGATAACATTCAGAGAATGACAGCCACCCAAAAGAAAAACTGTTCCTAACAAAAATCCTAACTGTTTCATGGGCTGAATTTTTTTTAATCTCAATTTATCTATTGCCATTTTTGTCCACATAATTATCATTATCCTAGAATTCAGGAGGGAATTTTTAGCTAAGGAGGTTCTCGGAAATCGGTATGTACTAAATTGATTATAATCAATCCTGATTCTAGATTGAAGACGATGACTTTGTCCTTGATTGCTTAAATCGCTGACCAAAGATGTGACATCTAGTTAGGGAATTTTGTTATAATCTGGGGAACAATAGCACTGTTCTTCTAGATTTGGGTTTTACCATGACTGAACTTTTACCCCAATGCAGTAATCTGGCTGGTAATGTTAACAGTATAATTGAACTATTCAAAGGCGAATCCTCTCTCCGCAATCAACAGGATACCAGCAAGATAGAAATTGCCCTACAAAAAGCCATTTCTCCCAAATTTGAAATCGTTTTTGCCGGTGCTTTTAGTGCCGGTAAATCAATGTTAATCAATGCACTTTTAGAGCGAGAATTGCTGTATAGTGCCGAAGGACACGCAACAGGTACAGAATGTTATATTGAGTACGCAGAAGCTGATGAGGAAAGAGTGGTTTTAACCTTTCTCAGCGAAGCAGAAATTCGTACTTTAGTCGATACCGTTTGTCAAAATCTGCAATTAACTAATCCCAGTAACATTAATTCCCCCGAATACTGTAGTCAGTTAAACCAATACTGTCAAAAAATTATCGAACAGGAAGGAGGAGAAGGCAAATCCGAGCGAGCTAAACAAGCTCAGGGTTTAAAATTATTAATTGAAGGATTTACTCAAAATCGTGAGCGGATCCATACGCTGCATAATGCCACCTATTCCATGGAACAATTTCACTTTTCTAATTTAGCAGAAGCGGCAAGTTTTGCCCGTCGTGGTAGCAATAGCGCCGTCTTAAAACGTCTAGAATATTACTGTCATCATCCTCTCCTTAAAGATGGTAACGTTTTGGTAGATTTGCCCGGTATTGATGCCCCAGTCAAAAAAGATGCCGCCTTAGCCTATCGTAAAATAGAGGATCCTGATACTTCGGCAGTGGTTTGTGTTTTAAAGGCTGCTTCTGCGGGAGAATTAGCCACAGAAGAAACGGAATTACTCGAAAAAATTCGCTCTAATGCTGGTATTCGTGATCGAGTTTTTTATGTTTTTAACCGCATCGATGAAACCTGGTACGCAGCCCAACTAAAACAGCGTTTAGAAAACCTGATTCAAAGGCAATTTCGTGATACTTCCCGCCTCTACAAAACCAGCGGACTTTTAGGGTTTTATGGGTATCAGGTGAAAAATCAAACCAATATTAATCAGCGTTATGGTTTAGATTCTATCTTTGCCGAAAGTGTTAAAAATTTAGGAGGAGAAGAAGAAACACCGCAATTTGTCAGCGAGTTTAATAACTATTGTGCCAACTCCGGTAAATTACTGGCAACTCCCTTTAAAGTTTCCATCCACGGTTATGAAACTCCTAATAAAAATTACTTCCGAGTTTTAAGCGAGTGGGGAACCCCTTTACTAGAGCAGTTAATTGCTGATAGCGGTATCGAAGAATTTCGCACGGCAATTACTCGTTATCTCACGGAGGAAAAGCGTCCGCAATTGTTTGCTAATTTAGCCGATGATTTACAATCTCTCTGTATCACTCTCAAAAATCATTATCAAGGGATTTATAGTGATTTAGAAAGTCAACCACGAGAAATTGAGGCGATGAAAGCTCTGGAGTTAAATCACCTCAATCAAGAGTTAAAGGAAGTGGGAGAGAAATTAACTAAACATATCGATGGTTATGTCAATACTGTCGTGGTTAATAGCGATGAAAACTTTGAGGAAGACTTTAAGAAACTGAAAGCGAGAATGGTATCAAGATTGGATGAGTTATTAAATACTTTTTCTGTTAAAAATGCTTACTCGCAAGCGACTTTAACCCATCCTCGCAATGCTACAGCACCTTTATTAGCAGTATTAGTGGAAGCTTTTTATTATCTATCTAACCAGCTAGAAGATGTGTTAATTGAGGAGTCAAACAGTTTAATTAGTCGCTTTTGTCAGCGTCTTTTAGATGCGGTAAGACAAGGTGATTATTATCGACAAATTTACCGATTATTAGGCAATGATGGCCACCTAGAAATTCAGCTAAAACAGCTAGAATTGCAGTTAATTAATGCCTTGATTTCCGAAGCAAAGACCGAGTGCGATCGCTATGTACGAGAAAATCATAATTTTTACAACGAAGGCACTTTTTCGATCTTTCAATTTCGGCAAACTGTGCAACAAACTGCCCAAGGTTATGACTGTGAAAGTATTCTTGCTGCCGAACCTGCTATCCGTCAATTACTTAAGTTAGATTTTGAGCCAAAAGTATCAGCAACAATTCATAAAAACTTCCGCCAAACTGTTAATAATACTCTGAAAAATCAATTGATACCAATGGCAAAAAAACAAGCGGATACTATTCTACAACAGTTCAATCAAGCTCGTTCTTATCTAGAACAAACTTTAGAACAGGAAGCGGCGGAAAAAATTGCTAATAATGCCCGCAAACAGGAAGAAATTCACCAAAAAATTGAGGATTATAACCAAGCGATAAACTCTCTCAATACTTGTTTAACTGCTATGGGTTTACAGAAAAATCATTTACCTGTAATTGGTGAACAAGAATTAGAGATTGTCCCGGAAGTTGTTAATCACTCCAGCAATTAATATGGGGGAGCGGGAAGTGGGAAGCAAGAGGAAACAATCCATCTATTAAGTAGTCGTGCAAAATAAATTTCCCAGTGAAGAAAGGCACTCATGCAAAAGGCAAGAGGCAAGGGGGGGTTAGATATGTGTAATTAATTTGGCTTAGGTACTTAAAAACCGATTTGGTGTCAAAGCAAAAAATTAATTAAAATTAAAACTCATCGGGGGATAAGTGATCGAAGTCTTGTTATTCTTAAACTGGTAGGTTTTGGGATTTTTCTAGGCCCGCAGCTTAACCCGATCAACCGATAACCGATAGAGGGGTGCAGAATGGGAGAATGGTTAGATTTTACCGATGAAGTGGTCACTGTTAATGGCAAAGGTGAGGAAATTAAACGGGAAAAAGTCACTAATCGAGGTTATAAATATTTTTTAAGCAAAAAAACCTTTTTAGAAATGATTTCTATCCCTAGCGGTCAATACCTCATCGGTGCGCCTAAAAGCGAGTTAGGCTGGAAATTGAGTCAAAGTCCCCAATCTCTGGTTAATGTTAAAGCTTTTTGTCTGAGTCGCTACCCAATTACCCAACGACAATGGCGCGAGGTGGCAAAATTAGAACCGGTAAATATTGAACTTAATCCCTATCCGGCCCATTTTGAAGGCTATGATCGCCCCGTAGAACAAATTAACTGGTGGGAAGCGGGGGAATTTTGCGATCGCCTATCCCGTCTCACCGGACTCAATTATCGTTTACCCGCAGAAAAAGAATGGGAATACGCTTGTCGGGGAGGAACATCAACCCCTTTTCACTTTGGCCCGACAATTTCCACTGATTTAGCCAACTATTCCGGGGTGGACTGGGATTATGGCGGGAAAGTGTGCAGTTATGGTCGTTATGGGGAAGGTTCCCTAGGCTGCGATCGCAGAGAAACCACACCGGTAGGAATGTTTGCCGTCGCTAACCCTTTCGGACTCTACGACCTGCACGGAAATGTCAGGGAATGGTGTGCAGATTACTGGCGCGATAACTACGAAGCAGCCACAATAGAAGATAGGGACAGACGAGTTTTACGCGGCGGTTCCTGGAATGATGGACCGAACAAATGTCGCTCGGCCTACCGGGTCAAATTTCTGGCTACTGCTGGACTCTATGATATTGGTTTTCGTGTCGTTAGCGATAATTCTCCTTCAATCTGAAAACCGATCACTGATTACCGGTGACAGGGAGGTGAAAAAATTGAAAATAGAACTACCCCAGCAAATAATCAGCGAATTTTGTCAGAAATGGCAGATATCTGAAATGTATTTATTCGGATCGGTTTTGCGGGAAGATTTTCGTCCAGACAGCGATATTGATGTACTGGTCAGTTTCCAAGATAGTGTTTCTTGGGGACTTCTGGAGTTTTCGAGGATGAAACGGGAATTAGAGAATTTATTGGGACGGAAAGTTGATTTGCTAACGAAAAAATCGATCGAGCAGAGTCATAATTGGATTCGTCAACGAGAGATTTTAGAGACAGCGCAAGTGATTTATGTGGCGGGATAAGGCTTTTTTACTAGATATTGTCCGAGCCGGTCAATTAGCTCAACAATTTGCCGAGCAACTGGATCGGGAACTACTAGAATCGGATTTACGCACCCAATCCGCGATTCTCTATCAAATTACTATTATGGGAGAAGCTACCAAGCGCCTATCCCCTGGATTTCGTAAACAACATCCAGAAATTCCTTGGGACGACATCGCCGGTATGCGAGATATTATCGCCCATCAATATGATCGGATCGATCTTGATATCGTCTGGCAGGTTATTCGACGGAATATTCCTGAACTATTGAACTTGTTAATACCTTTATTGCCCACACAAGATACTTGATTAGTGATATCTTTGATGAGGTTCGGTAAAATGAAAGAGAAATACTCACTTTAAATCAGACTTATGGTCAAATTTTGAAAATGTACCGCTCCTCGATCGAGAGTTAGAAGTTAGAATTGATTTTAGAGACAATAAAAGTGATTTAACCAAATGATTACTAACTTTGACCATAACTATCTTTCCCCGGAAGATTATTTAGCAACGGAGAGAATAGCCAAGGATAAACACGAATATATTCGCGGTCAAACCTACGCCATGGCTGGTGCAAGTAAAGCCCACGGTATGATTATTATCAACTTAGCCACACTTTTAAAAAACCAGCTGCGGGGTAGTGATTGTCTTGTCTATGCCACAGATATGAAAGTTCGTCTAGAAATAGCTAATAGTTATTTTTATCCCGATCTTGTAGTTACTTGCGACTCGCGAGATAATCGGTCTTTCTCGGAAGATTTTATCCGTTATCCGCGCTTGATTGTAGAAGTATTATCCCCCACTACCGCTGCCTTTGCTCGCAACGCGCTCGCGAAGCGAGATCGGGGCGATAAATTTGCCGACTATCGTTCCCTTGAAACTTTAGAAGAATACGTTCTTATCAGTCAAGAACGCATCAGTGTAGATTGTTTTCGTCTCAATGATGAAGGATTTTGGGTTCTTTATCCCTACAGCAAAGGAGCAGATATTTATCTAGCTAGTATCGATTTTCACTGTGCGATCGAATCTTTATACGAAGATATAACAGAAATCTGTTAAAAAATCAGATCAGTTTTTTTCTGTTTACTATTTACTTTTTACTTGATTAATGCTTGTCATCCTCTCCGCTATTATTCCAGTGGGTTTTATCATCCTCATCGGTGTGATAGCAGGAAAAATTCTCACTGTTGAAGTGCATTCCCTTTCCCAAATCACGGTGTATATTCTTGCTCCCGCTTTGGTGATTGATGGACTCTATCGCACCACTTTATCCGGCAGCAATATCGGTTTAATTCTCCTAGGTTTTGCTCTTATTTCACTGGTAATGGCGATTGTCGTCGAAATTATCGCCTCTTGTCTTAGTCTCGATGCTGATACCCGCAAAAGCCTCATGGCTGCCGCTGTGATGCCCAATAACGGTAATATGGGTTTACCTGTGGCTAGTTTTGCCCTGGGTGCGGCTGGACTGGAAAGAGCGATAATCTATATGATTGGCTCTAGTATTCTTTTATTTGGTATTAGTCCCGCTTATTTGCGAGGAAAAAGCTTTCTTTCCGGATTTCGCTTAGTTTTTCAATTGCCCTTAGTCTGGTCAATTTTTATCGGCATTAGCTTTCAAACTTTCTCTTTTCATCTTCCCCTGCAATTAGATAAAAGTATTAGCTATCTAGGACAAGCGGCAATTCCTTTGGCTTTAATTATCTTAGGTATCCAATTATCTCAGCAAAAATTAGCGATCGGTAAATTAGAATTATTAGCGGCCTGTTTGCGTCTTTTAGTCGCTCCTCTTTTGGCATTTGCGATCGGCAATAGTTTAGGATTAACCGGTATGGATCTAAAAATTCTTATCCTACAAAGTGCCATGCCCACCGCCGTTAATACCGTCATTTTAGTCACAGAATTCGGTGGTTCGGCCGCTTTGATGGCCCGCACAGTTGTGGTCACTACCCTTGCTAGTTTTCTGACTATTCCTTTCTTTCTTTGGTTATTAAAAGTCTATTTATAGCAGTTATCTTAATGGTGAGGTACGAAGTTTTCGTTTTGGGGAGCCAGTCGTCAGTTATCAGTTATCAGTTATCAGTTATCAGTTATCAGTTATCAGTTATCAGTTATCAGTTATCAGTTATCAGTTATCAGTTATCAGTTATCAGTTATCAGTTATCAGTTATTATCAGTTATCAGTTATCAGTTATCAGTTATCAGTTATCAGTCATCAGTCATCAGTTCACTGAAAAAAGCTCCCCATCTCCCCCCGCAACGCGCACGAAGTGGTCTCCCCATCTCCCCATCTCCCCCCGCAACGCGCACGAAGTGGTCTCCCCATCTCCCCATCTCCCCATCTCCCCATCTCCCCATCTCCCCATCTCCCCATCTCCCCATCTCCCCACTTCCCAATTCATAATTTATAATTCATAATTCATAATTCATCCTTTGACTGACCCCAGCAATAGCAGCCAAGAGAAACCAAACAATAGTATTAATCTTGACATCGGAGAGGGTGACATCGACGAGATTAAATAAAACACAAGCACCAAAGGCTACCAGATAGGTAAAGATAATTAACTCACCCCCGGCTTTTTGTTGCCGTAGAAAGATAAATAAACGCCACCCTTGGGCATAAATCCAACCCACCCAAACAGACAATAAAATTAAGCCAATAATTCCCGTTTCTGCCATTAACATCAAATATAAATTATGGGGATGACCTAACCATAATCCCTGACTTTTTTCGTAGAGAGGTGTAAAACTGCGTAATCCCCAACCGAATAGGGGTCTTTCTTGGGTCATTTCTAGAGTAAAACGCCATTGAGTTGATCTGAGAGTCGCTAGAGGGCGATCAGGGAACATTTCATCGGATAATCGCGCCCAAATCGCCCTAGGAACCAAAAAACGCAGACTATCTCTTAAAGGATTTGGTCCCCAAGAAGCGAGGGAAATCACCCCCCCCAAGAGGACAAAACCGGCGACTAAGGCATTCCAACCCAGATAAAGGGCGAAAATTAGGCCTCCTAAAAAGGCTAAGGCCCAAGCATTGCGAGAATTGCTTAAAAATAGCCCTACACTGTCGATAAATATAGTTAAAGTTAAAAACCCGACTTTGAGATTTAAAAGGGTATTTCTTTGTCTGTGCCACTGCCGCCAAGTTAGAATTAATAAACCGATCGCTAAAATCAGAGTTATTAATAAATAAGCCCCCAAAAGATTAGCATACATAAAAACCGAAGACATCCGCCCGTCCGGTTCACCCCCCACCCCATAGGGCCAGGTAAAAATCCCTTTTAATGCTTCCGGTTTTTGCCAACCGAGAAAAATTTGTCCCCATCCCATCACCACCACCCAAACCGACGGAATAACCATCACCCAAGCTAGTTGACGCAATTGAGAGGGTTTTTTAATTAATTGCCGAATATTGCTAAAAAAGAAGAAAAAAGGCAGGAAATTTCCTAAACCAATCCAAGCATCCCCCGGAGTTGGGGAAAGACTGGCACTAATCATTAACCAAAGAGTGACGATACCGAGACCTTGATTGAGACGTGACTGGATAATTGCCCGAAAATTGCCGGTAAAAACCCTAATTAATACGATAATCATGCCGATACCCGCTAACTCCGGCAGGATCATGGCGATAAAAACTGAAAAAAGTGTTAAATTCCACTCCCACCCTTGACAAAAAATCTTTTTCATGCTAGGCAGGTTGCCAACAATCGTCACGAGTCAGACGAATTTGGGCAAGGGCAAAAATAGTCGGGATAATCCGGCCGTAGTCAGTGGCGATCGCTTTCCAACCGAGATCAGCAATAAACCAACCCCATAGAGCCGGTCCTACCAAACTTAACACGGTTCTGACCGCTCCATAGCGGGCTGCCGCCCTAGTCATGCCCTGTTTAGCCGTTTGTAGGGCGATTTGATTAACAATTGCCCCACCCTGGACTACGGCCGTTTTTGCCCCTTGATAGCGGACAAAATGAAGAGCGAACTGCCCGGCGATATGTTTGAGCAGAATCGGTTTCAGGATAGAATTAATGGCGATGACGCTACTGCCTTTGAGGACTATATCGAGGGGATTGTGTTGTAGGTGAACCGGTAAGGGTTGGGGAGTGTGGGAATCCGCGAGCGCTTTTTGAATTTGAGTCGAGAGGGATTTTTGTTCCGATGGGGGGAGACGTTTCCAAGCTTTGTTAACGAGGTGAAGATAGATTTCCGCTTCAATTTCCGTTGTCGGCATTTTTTGGGAGTAGGGAACCTTGAGGAAATGACAGACACGGACTAGAATTTGACGATAACTAACTTTTTCAGTTTGACCTTTTAACACTGTCACACCATCGGCAGCCAGGTAACGAAAACGATCCTCGACGCTATCTAACCAACTATCCCAATCTTGACTTTGAACGGCGATTGCGTCCGGCGCTCGTAGATAATCGAGAGGGTTAAAACGACGGCAAAAGAGGATGTTAGTGATTTGCTGTAGTTCCTCCTCGGTGGCTAACTCCAAAGCTGTGCGTAATTCGTCCAATGTGGTTTGTCCTCCTGGTCCCCAATAATCAACTTAGTTTCGCTAGTGCCGATTACTACTAATATTAACTCAAGGGTTTACAGGATTAGGAAGGCTAGTGACAAATTTTTCGATTAATGTTGGGATCATTGGCGCGGGTTTAGCCGGGTTAACCTGCGCTCGTCAGTTGTGCGATCGAGGTTATACTGTTAAGCTATTTGATAAGTCTAGAGGCATTGGTGGTCGTTTAGCCACGCGACGGGTTAACCGAGCCAATCAAGAGATGGCTGTGGATCATGGCTTGCCTTTTTTGACTATTCAGGGCGAAAAAACGGCGGCTTTAATTGATAATCTACTGAGAGAGAATATAGTTACTTCTTGGTTTGATTCTAGCTATGTTGCTCCTTCTGGCATCAATAGCGTGGCGAAATTTTTAGCTAAAGATTTAGAAATTGAACGAGATTTTCTGGTTACTCGTCTGGAAAATCGTCAAGAAAAATGGGTTTTAAACAATAACGGCCAAATTCGGGGAGAGTTTCCGGTGATTGTCTTGGCTATTCCCGCCCCGCAAGCAGCGTTATTGTTAGAAAACTCTCACATAACTACTATGCCAGAATTGCGATCAATCGTTTACGATCCCTGTTTAACGGTAATGGTGGGTTATGGCGATTCTTTACCCGCAGTTGCTCCCTCCACCGATATCGCTTGGTTAGGACTTGATAGCAGTAAACGGCAATCATCCCCTGATTATGTCTTTGTTGTGCATAGTAGTGGAGATTTTGCGGTTAAATATCTCGATAGCGAGGATTTAGAAGCAGTTAAGCTAGATTTGCTCTCTCGTGCTTCTTTGCCTCTCCCCGATTGGTCCTGGATTCACCGTTGGCGTTATGCTTTAGTCCGTCAGGGTTTAGCTGTACCCTGTTTAAGTGTTAATAGTCCTTTACCTCTAGTTGCCTGTGGTGATTGGTGTCAAGGAGGAGATTTATCGAGAAATTCTTCCCTAGAAACGGCCTTAACTTCCGGGATAGCGGCAGCTAATCAAGTTCAGCAGCTACTCTCTGAAGAATCTAGAGACAGGTTTAAATTCTTAGGTTAAGCTTAGATTAACAAAAGGTTAAATATATAATAATGTAGGTATCCTATACTGGGGGGTCGGTCACAATGGAAAAATTCAATTCTAAAGATAACTTTCTCTACCCTAAAACCAGCTACAGGGGTTTATTCACGCCACAAAATTTAGTTTTTAACGCTAATTTGCAGGAATTCGCCCTGAGAGTCTCTTTTATCGCTGGTTTACACACTGGGGGAAAGATTACCTCCACGGAAGCTTACGAGAAAATTAACCAGCTTTGGCAAGAGTTGAATGCCAGTCAAAAATTCCTACTAGCTAATCATTTTGAGGATCACGGAGATTGAGAGATGGGGGTTTTTCAGTGTTCAGTAAACAGTAAACAGTAATCAGTATCTAAAGTGGCACAGTAACAAAAGTGGGTAAAGTAGTTCTTAGTTATAGGTCACTTTCATACTGCACCCCTGAAACTGCAACTTCGAGATAAAAATGTTATCAAAAGACAACAAGAGGTAATTCTCCCGCTACAATGTGATATTGAGTTGTCAAGAGAACAGTAAAGTAACCACCAATTGGATGTAGATGTCCCAATATACCACTAAAAAAGCAACGGAAAACCCTGTGGTGTCCGATCAGTCCTCCAATAATCCCTTTTCACTATTTGGTCAATTTTGGGAAAGCCTAAAAATTGTGGCTCAACCCTATTGGTATCCAACGGAGTTAAATGGACGTGCCTTTGGAGATGTGATCATTTCTTGGGGAATGTCAGCTTTGATTCTTTTAAGTATCTTGGCAACGGTGGGGGTAGAAGCTTTTAGTAGCTACTGGAATCGTTATGTACTCGATATTATTATTGAAGATAGAGATCTTTCTAAATATCTAAATACGCTGTGGTTATCCAGTTTGTTGATTATATTAACAACGGGGTTATTTGCTTTTTCTCAATTTATTCGTCGCAAAGTAGCCTTAGATTGGTATAAGTGGTTAACGAAACAAACCGTTAAAAAATATCTCAATTATCGCGCTTATTATAACATTGATTTTACCTCAGCTTTAAAAAATCCCGATCAAAGATTATCTCAAGAAATTGAACCAATTACGACCATGACCATGAGGTTTTTAATTACCTTCGTGGAAAAAGGGTTACAAATGATTACTTTTGCGATTATTCTTTGGACAATTTCTCGGCAAATTGCGGTTTATCTAATAATTTATACGATCGCAGGAAATTTAATAGCAATTTATCTAACTCAAGAATTAAACAAAATTAATCAATCTGAGCTTAATAATAAAGCTGATTATAATTATGCTTTAACCCATGTGCGTAACCACGCCGAATCCATTGCTTTTTTTCAGGGAGAAGAGCAGGAAGAAAAAATCATTGAAGGCCGTTTTCAACGGGTTATTCAAAGCTCGGAAAAACTGATAAATTGGGAACGGTTTAATAATCTTTTTAATCGGGGTTATCAGTCAGCGATTAGTGTATTTTCAATGTTTATTTTGACCCCCATGTTTATTAAAAACGAAATCGATTATGGGGAAATTAGTCAAGCGAGTTTATGCTGTTTCCTTTTTTCTAATGCCTTGGGACAATTAATTACTGAATGGGGAACATCGGGTAAAGTTTCAAGTTATATTGAACGGTTAGCTACCTTGACAGATGCCTTAAAAGTTGCCAGTGAAGAGCCGAAAAACTTAAGTCGCATTACCACCCTGGAAGATAATCGTCTAGCTTTTGAAAATTTTACCCTACAAACTCCCGATTATGAAAAGGTAATTGTGGAGAATTTATCGGTTTCTGTCCCTTTGGGAGAAAGCCTACTCATTATTGGTCCGAGTGGTCGAGGAAAAAGTTCCTTGTTACGAGCAATCGCCGGTTTATGGAAAGCTGGTAGTGGTCGTTTAGTACGTCCTCCTTTAGCTGAAATGTTATTTTTACCCCAACGTCCTTATATTATTCTTGGCAGTTTACGCCAGCAATTACTTTATCCCCATACCAATGAGCAGCTGAGGGATGAAGAATTAGAAAATATCTTAAAAAAAGTCAATCTTCACCATCTATTAACTGACAAAAATAGCTTAGATAAAGAAGTCAATTGGGAACAGATTTTATCCCTCGGAGAACAGCAAAGACTAGCTTTTGCTCGACTATTAATCACTAAACCCACTTTTACTATCTTAGATGAAGCAACCAGCGCTTTAGATTTGGTAAATGAAGCCAGCTTATATCAGCAATTACAGGAAAGTAAAACCACTTTTATTAGTGTTGGTCATCGGGAAAGTTTATTTAATTATCATCGATGGGTCTTAGAGTTAACAGAAAATTCCCATTGGCAGCTGTCAACGGTAGAAGATTATCAGCGCAAAAAAGTTAATAACATAGTGATGATGTCAAAAAAATCAGAAAATTTTTCGGCGGTAAAAATAGAGACTTTGTCTGAGGTTAAAACTGAGCATGATGCGGAAATTGCCGGAGTTTCTGAAATAACTGAAGGTTTGTCCCATCAACAAATGCAGTCCCTAACTGATTATTCTTTAAGTAGCGTTCGTAATCGAGCCAGTTTAGGTAAAATCATTACTGCCAAAGATGGTTTTAATTATCATTATGATAAAGACCCAAAAACCTTAAAATGGGTGAGAATATAGCTAATGGGTTGACAAACAGATTGAAAGTGAGACAGGGTGTGGGGGGTAGGGAAAATTTTTCAGACTTCCCCCTCTCAGGAGAACTAGAGAATGAGGTTTTTGCTGGGTAAGTTGATTAACAAGCTACTATAGCAAATAATGGGTTATTTAGGACGCTTTCAATTTTCAAACTCTTATCTGAACAGGGTTTCAGCGATGGATTGTCCTAAGCACCTTGGTCTTTGCTATAACTGATAACTGATAACTGATAACTGATAACTGATAACTGATAACTGATAACTGATAACTGATAACTGATAACTGGTATAGGAATTTTATCAAATGAAAGCACTGGAAAAACTTGTGACGGAACGATTATATTTAGTCCCCTTAAAGCTTGAACTTATGAAAGCGGCAATCATAAGTATCGATGAATTAGCAACAATTTTGGGGGTAAAAGTTGCTGCTGACTGGGCCGAACAAGATTTGATTCAAGCTTTCCCTGATATTGCGAATATTTTGCTGCAATTTCCCTTACAAAATGAGTGGGGGTGGGGGAGTTTAATTATTCATCAAACAGAAAATACCCTTATTGGTCATGTGATGATCAAAATTATTCCTGATGTCACAGGTTTACCCACAGATGCTGTAGAAATTGGCTATCAAGTAGCGCCGTTATATCGACGACAAGGCTACGCATCTGAGGCGACAAAAGCAATGACGGACTGGACACTTTCTCAACCTGGTATGCAAACAGTGACCGCTGGCTGCGCTCCCGATAATATAGCTTCAAAGCGAGTTTTAGAAAAAATAGGCATGGATCTGATAGAAGCACGAGAGAAAGTCTTGGTCTGGAAATTAAGTAGGGTTTGCGGCAAAAAGTTTGTTGGTGGGGTTAGGAGTCGGTCGTCAGTAGTCAGTAGTCAGTCCTGATGAAAAAATTTTCACCACCACAGATGAAAGAGGTTTCCTTCCCTACACCCCACACCCTCTTTCAAGTCAGGAGTCGGGGGGAATCGGGAGTCGGAGCCTCGTCTTGGTCCGCAGATAAAAAACGAGCAAAGATGCGATAAGATACTCCGGCTCTGTCTTTGCCGGTTTATGAGTTAACGAGGATTTCAGCGATTGCTTGGGAGATGGGAAAATAAGGAGGATAAAGTTCTAGCCAGAAAAACTCACCAACGGGATTAATTTCTAAAAAGATATAACGTTCATCTGGTGTGACAATCATATCAATTGCACCATAATTGAGACCGAAATATTTCATTAATTCAAGTAGTTGCTTTTCAATAGTTTTCGGTAAATCGTAGGGTTGCCATTGTTGATGTAGCGCTCTTCCCTCTTTTCGCCAATCGTAGATAGCGCCGTCTAATTGTTGGGAATTAATCGCCGCCGTAAATATTTGTTCACCGACGATAGTGATGCGTAATTCCAAAGCTTTAGGAATGTTTTCCTGAAAAGTCATGGGACAAAATTGCAAACCTTCCAAATTATCTAGGTCTTCCTTAGTAACAGGACTTGTAAAAACAACCATTTCCTCTTGGTTGTCTCCATAAATAGCAAATTGAGAAAGCATTTTAGTCACAATTCCCGTCGCTTCAAACTCCTGAGCAAATTGCTTGACAGCTTCAGGATTATTAGAAGTTAAAGTCCCAGGAATTAATAAACCTAATTGTCGCGCCACTTGTAACTGCAATTGTTTATGATTGGCCTGATCTACCTTAGCAATTGGATCAAGATGAAAGCCAGATAAACTAGCAATCATTCCTCGAATACTTAACCGACATTCCTTAAGAGAAGCTTCGCGAAATTGACTATCCATTCCATCGGGTAATTTTTGTCCGTATCTCATGCGCCGATACCAGACAGCAGAAACTTCTTTTAGCTCTAATTTTTGTTCTCCATCGGTAATAATTCCGCCTTTTTTATCGTCTGAGTAAAGATCAACTTTCACCTCTGTAGGGAAGCGATCCGTGTCAAAACGAAAGGCTTTTTTACCCATCGTTTCTATGGCTTTGATTACCAGAGGAATACTTTCATTATCGCGGCTAAAAGTAACAAGTAAAACGGTCATAAATCTCCTTGATGATTTTGGATTAACAATTTTTTCAGCGCCAGCTTTGTCGATCAACCGAAGACTAAAAAATCGGCGATCGCATGAGAAATAGGTAAATCTAAATCCCGTTCTAACATTCCCCACTCACCGACAGGATTAACTTCTAAAAAAACGTATTCTCCCCCGGGAGTTAAGATAAAATCAAACGCCCCAAAATTCAACCCTAAATTAGCCATAAAAATCTGAAGTTGCTGCAATAGTGAATCGGGTAAAGTATGATGTTGCCAAGCACCTGGATCAATACCCGGTCTTCGCCAATCTACGGCTGAATGATTATACTGAGAAGAATCTAAAGCACCCACAAATGTTTGTCCATTAACCACGACAATTCTCAATTCTAATTGTTTAGGAATTTCCGCTTGAAAAACCATGGGACAATAACGTAAAGATTCCGCTTCCTCAAGGTCTTCTGCTTTCACCCTACTGGTATAAAGAAAAAATTCTGGCGACTCCATACTGTGGGCGATCGCAGTTAACAATTTACTCACCATTCGTCCCTGAACCTGGGAAAAAAACTCCCGGGCAGCATCAGGATTATTGGTAACTAAGGTAGGGGGAATAATTAAGCCAACTTCTGAGGCCAAACGAAGTTGTAATAACTTATTTTTAGCCCTCTCAATTTGCGCTAAATTATCTAACCAACGCGCTGACCTTAAACTATCCCAAAAACCAGCCAAAGTCGTCTGGGATTCTCGCACACAAGCCTCCCGAAACTGAGGAGCTAAATCCCCTGTTATTTCAGGTTGCCAAATACGTCTTGTCCAAACAGATTGCACCTGTTCACTATCAATAGATTGATGGTTATAGGTTAATTGATAAAAACTTTTTTTACCATTAAATTGGGCTGCTAATTGAACCTCTAAGGGAAATTTATCAGTATCTAAGCGAAAAGGTGTGGCTCCTTTTTTTTCTATCGCCTCAGCCACACGGTCAATGGTGAAAAAATCGCCGCTATGGGTCAACAATAAAACAACTTTAGGCGATTCTTTCATATCAGTGGGAAATTCCTGTAGGTTAACACATTTTAAGGCTTTTGGGTTAATTTTTATTGATCGGAATCTCAATAAAATACTGCAAAAAGTCTTGCTTTTGCTTAACTAATTGCAGTATTTGTTTTTTTCTTGAGTAATTACTAAAGTTACTTTACAGCACTTCTGAGGATCTCAACGTGCTGTTTTTTTGGCTGCAAGCCTTGCTTAGTGGCTCCTTTAGCTTTTTGTCTGTACGGGTAATTACTCAAGTGCTCTGAGTTTAAAAATCTTCCTACGGCACTACTACCAAATCATTACCAATCTTCCCAGTCAGAAGGGAATTTGTATGTGGCGGCCATCTCATGCTCAGGGGAAGGAGACTTGATGGAAGATTCCTCTTTGCTTACGGACAAGAAACGAGCAAAGAAAGGAAGTGCTTTACCTTGTTGATCGTTGGGATATGCCATAGTTATCTTTCCTGCGAATAAAAATCTGTCATGAGAGTAGCAGACTTCCCACTTGATAGCAATCCCCACAATAAATAAAAGGTGATAATTGACACAAAAGTTGCATTTTAGCCATCGAAAGTGCTTGATTCCCAAGGCTTTCACATACTGTTACTTTTTGTAACCGAGATTCCGCACCCCAAGTGTCACAACGTCTCAAAAGAGGAAGATGCGTGAGTCAAAATACTTATCTAGGGTCTGCTGAAAAAGTTTTTCGGTGGGGGTTGGGGGTTGGGGTGTGGGGTGTGGGGTTTTACCCATTTTCAGGTGGTCAATTACCTAATTTTCAGGGAAAAAGTCCCTGAATTTTCCCCCCAA
>VYLB01000044.1_pt1 | contig 25557 bp, 13 predicted proteins | sample 5114431 | NCBI WGS metagenome assembly VYLB01 (sample SAMN12291786, study PRJNA351875) | freshwater metagenome | isolation source: freshwater lake | place: USA: Michigan, Gull Lake | collected 2013-08-08
CGTTCGTGGAGAGCTTTGTTGTAAACTAATCTTACACAGCCCAAAGTGCGCCGCAATAGCGACTCTTGTTCGGGTGTGGGGTAAAATCGGTAAGAATAGGCTTTTTCCATATTTCACATTCTGGCATATATTTTGTAAATGCGCTAATATTTAACGGTAAAGCCAACCTAGAACGACGGGGTTTCAGACCCAAAATTTTCGATGACACCATCTGTTATATTAAGGTTAGCGCTCACTATACAGCCAACTCTAGGTCATCGCTCTACTCTAGATACAGTCAACGGTACAGCCATTTTCAAGGGGAAAATGTACCCATTGGTGTCTTGTCAATTTTTTCTGAGAAGCCCCATGCAGTAAGGGTTTCGTTGATTTTTTAGTATTTCTGTATGGGGGAAGTCCAGTTATACGACTGACTTCTTTGCTTCGGGATAAAATCCCGTCAGTCCCGCTCGCTCAAGCCTTCACTGGGTAAGCTTTTCGACCTCTTTGACCCCATCTTGCTCCCAAAAATGAGCGGACGATGAGTTAAGACTCTTCCGCACTCTTGATGGGAAGACAAAATGACTGCGATAATCATACCGTTACTGCGGTTTAGCACTCTGTGCAAGGTTTTTACGACATAAGAGTACATATACGGAAGGAACAAAATATAACGCCATTAAAGTTGCGCCACCTAACCCACCTATAATACTAATGGCAAGAGGCGGCCAAAAACCACTAGGATCGAATAATAAAGGGATAAACCCAATAATAGTTGTTAAGGTGGTCGCTATCACATGACGAGTAGCTCGCATCACTACATTTCGAGTTGCTCGACGTGAACCAAGGCTGGCTTGAGTATCATGACGCAAAGCGTCAAGAATTACGATTGAATCATTAACACAGATTCCTAACAGTCCAATGATCCCTAAAATCGCTGTAAACCCAAAGGGATAATTAAACAAGGCCAATGATCCTAAGCCTAGTCCTAAGGATAAAATCGCAACAAGAATAATAATACTGGCCATACGGAAAGAATTAAAAGTGAGGACTAAACTGGCCACCATAATGATCCCTAAAACCCCAAGAGTTGCAATCAAATTACTTAAAGCATCCTGACGTTCTCCTTGTTCTCCGCCAAAATCCCATGAATAACCATAGGGTAACTGAAAATTACTCATTTCTAATCGTTTTTCAAACTCAGAGAGTACCTGTTCCGGTAATACACCAGCCGGAATAAAACCCTGTATGGTATTCATCCGTTGGCCATTACGACGTGAAATAGCAACAATATCTGGCAAAATTTCCACCGTCCCCACAGTAGATAGGGGAACAATTGTCGATGAAGTGGCAGAATTTCCCGAAGATAAGAGGTTTAATGAGCTAATTTCAGCTAAATTGCTCCGTTGACTATTAGAAGTCCGAACTCTCACAGGTAGTTCTTTTGTTCCTTCTAAAATCGAGCCTCCGACTGTTCCCTCTAAACTGGTATCTAATTGACGAGCAACGGCTGTTTTATCTAACCCTGCTAAACGTAGCTTTTCTTCATTAAGATTGACAGCTAATTTGGGCAAACTTTCGCTTAAAGTGGCGCGAGTATGGATAATATCCGGGGTTTTAGCTAATTCGGCGCGAACTTGATCCCCTAAAACCTGTAATTGCACTAAATCTGACCCATATAAGCGTAATTCAATCGGTGCATCAAACGGCGGACCCTGTTCTAATTGTCGGACAATAATTTGCGCTTGGGGAAAGGCTTGATCTAATTCTTGCTGTAAGGTGCGAATTAACGCACCCGACTTGACGTTTTTCTGAAGTTGAACAATTCCTTGCGCGTAATTAGGAGATTGTTCTCGATTTTGTAAGACATTGTAGTAAAAAGAGGGCGCACTTTTCCCAATAAACCATTGAACGTCTTGAATTTCAGGATGCTTTAAGATTAACTTTCGGGCTTGCATCACTTGAGACTCGGTTTCGGGTAAAGACACGCTGATGGGTAATTCAAAGGTTAAATGAAATTGTTCGCGATCGGTGGGGGGGAAAAACTGTTGTTGTAGGGTAGGAAAGCTAATAAAACCCCATAAGGGAAGAATAAGAATAAGGGCGATCGCTAATAAGGGACGTTGAAAAGTGCGATCTAAACTCCACTTATAAAGATAGGTTAAACGAGAATGGGTAAATCCGCTTTGCCACCAATATCCATTTGTGGGGGTTGGTTGCCAATGATGTAATCTTCCCGCTAAGGCGGGAATCACGGTGACAGATAGAATAAACGAGCTAATTAGGGCTAAAATTACGGTTACTCCAATCGTTCCGGTAAATTCTCCAGTTGATCCTGAAGCGGTAGCAATGGGCAAAAAAGCGATAACACTGGTAAAGGTAGAAGCGAGTAAGGGAATAAAAATATGATGTACGGTAGTAGCAACGGCTTTGAGCGGTGATATACCTTCTTCTTCTTTTAAAGCCATTTGCACCTCATCAACCACAATAATCGCATTATCAATTAATAATCCCAAGGCGATAATTAATCCTGTTACGGAAATTTGATGTAGGGGAATTCCTAACACCCTCATACTGCCAAAAACCATCAAAACTGATAAAGGAAGGGATGTTCCCACGATTAAAGATGATTTCCAGCCCATGATCACAAAGGTGATCCCAAAAACTAAGACAGCACCCATGATCAGGTTTGATAAAACCGAGTCCAGTTGTTGCTGCACATAACGACTTTGATTAAAGATAATGTGTAGGCCAATTCCTTGAGGAAGGTTTTTTTCAAATCTTTCTAACTTAGCCTTGGCGACTGTCATCCAAGAATCTAAGCGTCTATCAGATTCCACAAAAGCAGTAATTGCGATCGCCAGTTTTCCCTTAATCATCGCGACTTCTCTGGGGGGATCTTCAATTCCTTTACTAATATTTGCAATATCACCTAATCGCACTACTTGACTAGACGAACCTGATTTAATTGATAAACGATTTAAACGGTCTAAAGAATCTAATTCTCCTTCAATTTCCAGCAATAAGTTACTTTGTTCGCTTCGTAATTGACCGGCAGCAACTTTGGCATCACTTTCTAAGATTTGTTGAGATAGGGACTGTATAGTTAATCCTAAATGGGTTAATTGTTGGGGATCAACTTCAACTCGAATTTCCTCCGTAGGATTGCCAAATAATTCAACTTTTTCTGTTCCTTCAATTAACCGTAAATCATCTTCTAATTCTTGCGCCCAACGGCTCAAAATGCCATAATTCGGAGGGCTTGATAATTGCCAAGTTAAAGCAACAATTAAGGCGTTGGCTTTGGGTTTTGATTCTTCAAATTCAGGGAGAGAAGTTCCCGATGGTAATTGAGAAACAGCATCATTGACTTTATCACGAATTTGTGACCAAACGGGATCAACATCGGTAATTTGGTCATTTAATTCAATGGTAATGCTGGAGAAGCCAAGCTGAGAGGTAGAATCAATATTTTTAATTTCCTCAACTTCCAATAAAGCTTGTTCTAATTTATCAGTAACTAGCGTTTCTACTCGTTCAGGGGTTGCGCCAGGAAATTGGGTGTTAATGACCGCAAAACGAGGGGTTAATTCGGGATCTTCCATACGAGGTAAACTGAAAAAGGAAGATAAGCCCCAAACGGCGATCGCTAAAATAGTTAAAACTAATAATCGGACGTTTTTATAAAAGATAGAAGACATAGGAGAATGATGAATTAAGAATTGAGAATTATGAAGTTCGGGTGAGAAAGTAATAAGTAATAAGTAGGGAGGCACAATTATTTGTAGGATGGGTTAGCGCACTTCGTAACCCATGCCTAGGTTGGGTTTCATGCTTCAACCCAACCTACGTTCATCTTATATTTAATTCCACCCACCCACTTAAGTAATAAGTAATAAGTAATAGGTGTTCAGCTTTTCATTGATAACTGATCACTGTTTACTGTTCACTGTTAACTGATAACTGCTCACTGTTCACTGTTTACTGATTTTTACCTTTTGCCCCGAAATAATGCGATTTGTGCCATTAGTAATCACTTTTTCCGTTCCGTCTAATGTTCCTCGCACGAGAACTCGCTCCCCATCGGTGTATAAAACCTCCACATCCCGACGTTCTACGACAAATCCTTGGGCTGCATTCCCATCTCCTAAGACATAAATTGACCATAAACCGCGAATTCCTTTGACTAGGGCGGTGCTGGGTAGCCAATAACCTGAAGTATCGATGTTTTGTTGCCATTGCCATGTTACGATTTGTCCAGTGGTTATTTCGGGCGAGGTAACTTCACCCTTACCTCTACCTCCTTCAAGTTGGAAAACCACCGTTACGGTAAGACTCGCAGAATCGAGTTCGGGTAAAATTGCCTTGACGGTTGCTGAATAGGATTTTTGGTCAATTTTTAAAGTGTGAGACTGTCCAATCTTGATCTCAGACGTTAAAGACGTAGGAACACCAATATGGGCTTTAACGCCGTCTAATTGTACCAAACGCACCACCCCTTGACCAGCTTGTACCGCCGTTCCTTGATCGAGATAACGTTTTTGAATTTTGCCCGAAAAAGGGGCTTGAAGAACGGTCTTTTCTAAATCAAGTTCAATACTAGCTAGACGACTATCTAGCTGTTTGATCCCTGCTTTTTTAGCTTCAATCACTTCACTACGAGTTCCGGCTAATAATTCATCTAATTGACTTTGAGCCTGTTTAACCCTTGCTTGCTGTTGGCGAATGATTTCAGGGCGCGTTCCCGCTAATAACTCATCTAATTGACTTTGAGCTTCATTAACCCTTGCCTGTTGACTATCCATATCTGTGACGACTTCGTCAAACTGTTCACGAGAAATAGCCCCTTGCGTATAAAGATTCTGTCGTCGCTCCTGTTTACTACGAGCCAAAGCTAATTGTGCTTGCAGGGTTTTCAAACGCGCTTGGGCTGCCGCAATGGTTTCAGCACGAGGTCCTACTTCCATCTCTTGTAGTTGAGCTTTTTCTTGAGCCAAATTTGCTTGGGCCGCGGCAATGGTTTCAGCACGAGAACCCGCCTCCATTTCCTTTAATTGTGCTAAAGCCTGTTGTTTTTGGGCTAATAAGTCTTGTTTTTGGGCGATTAATTGACGGTCATCTAAACGAGCAAGGGGCGTTCCTTGATTCACCCATTGTCCTTCTGTCACCAGCAGTTGAGTCATTGTTCCTCCTCGTTCAAACCCTAAATCACTGGTATTTTGAGCGACAATTTCCCCAGTGTAAGTTCGAGACTGTTGATAAGCATTGACCTGTACTAGCTGGTCGATTTCAACGGGGAGAAAATGTTCATTTTCAGCAACAGAAGGAGCGATTGGTTGAGTTGGTTGACTGATTGACCCAATCCCATAACCGACTCCTAACAATAAAAGTCCCCCAAGATACCATCTCCGAGCCCCTTGGAAACGGCGTTTTGAGTGTTTTTGAGGTTCAGAAGAGGTGATAGTGATTTTTAGGGGATCTTCCGACATAGGGTGTGACATAGGATGGCTATCTGGCATAAGTCTAATCATTAAAGAGTTTAACGTGAAGACGGGGATGGGTCTCAGCTTATCTACAACTGCTGTCTTATTTTTTCCGAATTTTATTTTTCAAACGACACCCCACGGCAATAATGCCTAAACTCATTAAGCCAAGGGTAACAGAGGGGTCGGGAGTCGAAACAATTCTCAGTTGCAGGGGAAATCGAATGGAAACAACTGGATTTAATGCCCCTAGTGACCCATCAACAAAGACTTGGTCGGGAACAACGGCGGCATCTTCACTGACTAATTGTACTTTATTAGAACCCACATCCGCTAAGAAAGCATTGGCTAATCCGTCAAATTGTCCTAACAAGCCGGCTACCTTAGCGACACTAAAGGGATTACTAATAATCGCTTCTGTGTCATCATCAGGGGCGGTGGTTGCACCATATTCTAAGAATGAATAAATATCGCTATAACCAAAGCTAAGAATTTTAGTAGTATCTAGCAATAAAAAGCTCTCCACTTCATTAGAATTAGCGGCATAAATGCGTTCTTCTAGAGAGGAGGTAGGAGAGGAAAAATAGTTCTCTCCATTAATATCATTTCCTAAATTCCAACTCTTGTTAAAATCACTGTTTTTGGGGCCAAAACTAAAGCCTAACCGACTGACATCAATACTGTTATTGGTCAGGAAAGTAGAAAAGTTAGAGAATCCTGTGATATTATTCAATAAAGTTGCTGCTCGTGTTGCACCTAAAGGATTCACCAAATTTTCGGGACTAAAATCAATCCCCGCAGCATAATAGGGAGCTGGATTTCCGGGTGCATTTAAACTCGTTTCAATGTGACCCGCGCCATAGCCCACAAATCCTTGAGGAGTCGGGTCTGTTCGCTTTCCAAATAACCGCAGACAGTTATTAGAAGCAATGGGCCGAGTTGCAATAAATTGGATGGAACTAAAGTCAAATAAATCACCTGTTTCACAACTAGCAGCACGAGTCGGAAGGGGGGATAATAGGGTAGCTGTTCCTGTAGTTGTTAGTCCGAGTAATAAGGCAAAATGACGCATAGACATGAGTTTTTTCCTAATTCAAAATAGGGGCATATTGAAAAACCCTTAATGGTTTTTACCGATCAGGATATTTCTAAATTGGCAAGGATTAGAGATTTAGATAGATTTATTTTAGATTTGATGATTAAGTTTTTTTAAGTTCAATCTATCTAGAAAACACTCCACATTTAGTTTAAAAGAAGAAAGTCCTCAACAAGATGGAGAATTTTTGGCACAATTTGTAGATTCTTTTTTTCCTATAACAAACCTTGAGAAAAAATTAAAAAATTTACTAAATGATTTTTGATGTTTTACAATACAACTAGAGAACATTCATTTTACTCAAAAAACTGCAGGTACTAATTAATGAAAAAATCAACTCTAATCTCCGTTTTTGGAATAGCTCTTGCCACCACTGTTGGTACTATCGTGACTCCCATTAAAGCATCAGCTTTTACCTTTGATTACAGCAAAGTTAAAAATTTTTCTGCTCGTCCTATTGTGTCTAATGATGTCCTTACTTTTTTTGGTGATATCGCCGATAACGAGGGATATATCACCTCCTATAATTTAGATCCAACAGCCCCTGATGCTGGACATCTGCCAATATCAATTAATGGTTTAGGATTTGCTGGATACTACACAACAGGTCGTCAAGGCAGTCCTCTAGCAAATGGAGCAACTCGTACTGCTTCTTTGGAGTTAACACAGGGCTTTTCTAATTTTGCAAGCTATTTGGCTACAAATGGAATTCCACTAAGAAACATTGGTTTTAGCTATGGGCAAAAAGAAGGTTTAGATTTTAAAAGTTCATGGAATTTAGGAGAAGATAAATTAGGACAAGATTGGTTTGCTAGTCCTGATTCTCCAGTAGAAGAAAGAATTTATCGAGCGAATCCTGATGAGGTTGAGATGTCTTTATCATTGGGAGAAACCAAAATAGTATTACTTGGATATTCAGATGTTTTTTTTGTAGCTGATAATGGTGATTCTCCTGATTTTACTGATAACTTTAATGTCATTATTCTCAACCCAGTTCCCGTCACTAAAATAGTTGGTTTAGATCCTCTATATTCAGGAGCAGCAGATGCTTTTTTAAAAGATGTCGCTTTGGGAGGAGGGAGAGTACAATTTGTTTCTGAAGATCCCAATTTATTTGCTGAATTTACAGAATTGGATGGCTTTGCAATTAATAATATAAATCTGCCTTTCACTTTAAGTGCTGTTGCGGCCATTCCTGAAAAATCATCGGTTTTATCTCTCCTTACATTAGCAGGAGTAGCAATTTTGTTATCTTGTTTCAAAAAGCTGCGATAATCTTTATTGATTAATCACTATTTAGCTTCATAACTAAGGTAACGGCTCAATAATTAAGAAAAGGGAATATTAGTCATTAATTTTTAATCTTCTAATATTCCTGGTTTCTCATAAGTAACCCTTTAACTCATCATAAGTACCCCAAAAACAAATGTTTTATCTTGTGCCTAATTTTTAAGTGGAGATCATTAAATTTAAGAATTATTCTCAACATCTGTTACATAAGGAAAACGCTTTCGATAAAGGGTATAAGATGTAAGAATAACAATTAAAACAATGGGTGCTAAGATTGAGTCAGGCATAATCCATTCTCTTGCTAGAATAAAAGAGATACAAGCACCTAATAAGTTAAAAGTTAATCCAGCATAAGCCCATTCTCGCCATCTTCTGAAAAGAGGAACCCATAGAATTAAAATGGCTACAATTTTAAAGATACCAAGTACTCGGGCTAAGTAATCTGGATAGTCTAATTTCCGGATTGAAATCATAACAACTGGGGCATGAGAGATTTCAGAAAATGCAGCCCCCAATAGAAAGACTCCTAGTGCAATTCTTAAGAAAAATTCTACTTTTTTGAGGGGATAGTTTGTGTTTCTTAGCTGTGAATTCTCATTCATTGATCTAAGTTTCCTCATCTATTATTGTGAGTTCAGTAATCATCTGTTGGTCATTGACTATTTTTTAACCTCCCCCATTAACCAAAATTTGAGAAGAGGTTGGATGATTTGCTATTGATTGTTTGATTTTTGTTTAAGAGCGATCGCACATAAACTAGAGACAAGAAGTGCAACAGTTGTTCCGGGTTCAGGAGTCGAAACTAACACGAAAGACCGATCTCCTCTAGCATCAGCAAATTTTAAGCCAGCAACAGACTGAGTTGCTCCTGCATCCTCTAAAAAATCACTAAACTCTTGTGAAAAGAATAGTTCTAAACCTTCAAGTACCCAAGTTTGAGTATTAAGATCAACATCAGGAATTCCGGGAGAGGTAACATCTAAAACGGGTAATCCAGTGGTTAATGTATCGGTAATAAAAAACGAGAACGTTTCGTCAAAAGCATTGGAAAAATTGCCAATGGCGAATTCAGTTCCTAATCCACTCAGCTTATTAGTATCGACCTCAAAAACAAAACTTCCAGAGAACTCTTCTGTTCCTTCTAATGGGACATAGAGAAGAGGATCATCATCATAAAGAAAGGTGAATGTAGTTCCTCGAACACCGGGATCTGAACTAGGAGGCAATAAAACTGAACCAATGGCAAATCCGGCGGCTGGAGGAGTGGTACTATCTGCGCTCGTGAGTTTTAAGCCAATATTCTCTAGGATTATTAGGGTACTTTGCTCTAAATTAAGACTTTCTCGGCCTGCTACTTCTAAATAAACTTGAGGTTCAGCTTTAACGGGTAAAACAGGATTAAATGCTATTACAGAGGTTAATCCTAATAGAGTTGCTAGATGTTTTGAGTTCATTGTTAAGTCTCCTGTGTCAATTTTTTAGAGTTTGTAGTCAAGAATCTTTTCTCTAACCTAAAGGAGGTTTCAGAAAAGTTCAGAATTTTTCAACTTCTTTTAAGAAACTTATGGTTAGCGGTAGTTAAATTTACTTAAAAGAGTCAAGCAAAATACTTAAGTATAGTTACTTATTGTTAATTCTGTATTTTGCCAAACATTACCCTTTTCTCAAACGTTCAACTAATTCAACCGCACAACCGATGCCACTTTCATGAAATCCGTAGGAATCAATGCCCCGTTTTTTGATGTGGAAATAAGTACCTGAGAAGTAAATGGGGCCAGTTTCATTGAGTTGATAAATTTGTTTTTGGGCTTCTAGAGTATTCATGTCATAAGCTGGATGTCGATACTTAAGAATGCGGATAATTTTGTCTTCATCAATGGCGATGGGGGGGGTATCTAGAGAAACAAAATAATCTTTCTTAGCCGTAAAATTATGGACTTTGTTAGCATAATATGTCACATAAGTATAAAGCTTTCCTTCTTTAGTTACTTGCCCATAATTCCATGATTGCCATTTACTGCGATCTGGGTTCATAATAACCGGATCAGTGTGAACAGTGACGGCAGTTTCATTGTATTTAAAACAGCCTAATATTTGCTGTTCTAACTGGGTTGGTTCAGCTAGTATTCCTAATGCTTGATCGGCATGAGTAGCGATGACAACTTTATCATAAACTTCTTCATCGGTGGTGGTTTTAACCGTTACTTTTCCGTCTTCTCTTTTTTGAACAGAAACAACGTATTGTTCAGTGCGAATGGGTTTCTTTAAAGCATCTCTAACTTTTTCAACATAACGACTACTTCCTCCTTTTACGGTTTGCCATTCGACCGTTTTTCCCCCTAACCCTCCTTGGTCATGGGTCATAAAAAAGCTGCTGAAAGTTGAAGCAGGAAACTCCATCAATAAATCAGTAGGAATTGACCAAACGGCTGATCCCATTAGCATGACAAAGTTATCTCGGAAGGATTGGCTATAGTTATTTTTATCTAGATATTCTTGCATAGAAATTCTCGTTTTTCCTTCCCAGAAATCAGCCCGCGCTTCAGAGAAAAAGCGTTTAGCTTCTTGATAACAAGCTACTAATTCTGGAGGTTGTTGACGGGCAAATTCTTCCATCGGCAGCTCTAGATATAGGGAATTAAACTGCATTCCAGTATCTAAATTATAGAAATTAAAGCCACCTAAATGATCTTGAGTCTCTGCTCCTAAATCAGCAAAAAATTTCATCAAGTTGGGATAATTAGGTTTATTACAAACCACAAAAGCCGTATCAAAAGAAATCCGTTGACCCTCCTCATCCAAATCTAAGGTGTGAGCATGACCGCCGACACGACTACTTTTTTCATAGACATCAACCTCATATTGATCTTGAAGATAATAGGCAATGGGTGTGCCAGAAATACCCGAACCAATGATTGCTAATTTTTCCATAATTTTGTCCTTGAATAAATTGTGAAGGGGGTTAATTAGTGGGGTTAAAATTTAAGAAACTTTCCTAACTATTCTCCGAAGAATGTTGATAGTCAGGATGGGACTTTTGGGACTGACTTAAACTCAGCAAAAATAAGACAAAAATGACTAACATTAATGAGAAGATATACCGAGTTCCCATCATGGTCATGACAATAGCTGATAGAATGGGACCGGCGGTACAACCTGCACTATAAATTGAGGTAAAGACAGCACTCCCGGAGGATAATTCATTAAGGGTAACGGTAGAACCAATCAGGGCTAATGATAAGGGAAAAATGGGACTCATTCCTACCCCAGAGACAAAAGCTAAAAAGGGGGTAATCATGGGATTTTCGATTAAAGATAAGCCAAAAACTGAAACAATAACAATAATTACACTACCGACTAAAACCTTAACTGTCCCCATCTTATCAGCTAAATGAGTAATAGGAACGGTTGAAATTAATCCGCCTAAAATAAACAAGCCAAAAATCAAACCAATGCGCTCAATGCCATAGTTTTGTTCGAGTAAACAAAGGGGATAAAGAGAAACTAAGGTGGCAACACTGAAGCCATAAGCAAAAGCTCCTTGTAGGGGAAGTTTGAGCTTTTGAATAATGCTAAAGTTGGGCTTTTGAAACTTAACCGTTTTCTCTGGTAATCCAAAAAAGACAACAACAATTCCACTTAAAATCAAGCCACTTCCTAATAAAAAAGTTATCTTAGGAGAAAGATTATAGGCGACTGCTCCCATAATCGGACCGATACCAAAACCTAAGCTAAAAGCTAAAGCATCTAAACCATTAACCATGGCTCGATTTTGATCATTACAAAAATAGTTAATAGCGGTTTGTCCAGAAATCAGATATAAACAACAGGCCAAACCCATAACGCCACGAATGATAAACCAAAGAGATAATTGAGTAGTAAAGGCAAATAGAGGTGCAGTTATTCCCATTAAAAGGAATCCTAACATCATGGTTTTTCTTAATCCAATTTGGCGAAGAATACTAGCCACAATCGGTGTTCCTGCGGCAATGACAAAAAAGTAAAGGGTAGAATTTGCTCCAATGACAATATTGTCGTAACCCTTTTCTTTCATAAGGGTAGAAACAAAGGGATTAAATAACCCTAGGGAAATTCCCGATAAAAAGGCCACTAAATAAAGGGCGGGAAGTCCAACAGAAAAGGGAGAATTGGCATTTTTAGTCATCATGGGAAAATTCCAGCACAAGGTTAGTAAGAGGGTTTTTAAAGGGGAGTGGGACGATAAAAATGATAGTGGGACGGAAGATTAACCCCCTGTAACTTCAGACTTTGCAGACGATAGAGATAAGCTGCACCGCGCATGATGTGCATAGCTACATCCACCACTTTGCGATTTTCGGAAAATTCTAAATAAGTTCCTCGAACCCAATCGTTAAATGAACCCATCGCCGGACCACACCAAATTTGATAATCCATGGTTCGTTGTGGCTGTCCACTGGTTGCCCAACGAGAAGAAAGCCCTAAATACCAGCGAAAAATTAAAGCCATTTTCCGTTTAGGATTATTATTTGCTCGTTCAATTTGTTCGGGATCTCGCTCTTGAAAATAAGCAAGGGTTTCTTGCCAAACTGCCTCTAATGGTTTTTGGAAAATTTGCTTTTCTATGGTTTGACGAACCTCGGTCGGAATGGCATCAATTCCCTCATAAGTTTGATACAAATCATATAATTTTTGCGCGCGCATGGGGAATAAACTTCCCCGTTTTAAGAGTTGAACTTTCACCCCCATTTCAAACATATCAGCACAAGGGGCCATTACCACATCGGCCATTGCTGCTTGGGCTAATAATTGTTTGGTATGTTCAGATGTTCCCGCTTCAATACAAGCATGATTCACCGAACCCGTCACAATGTAACTCGCTCCCATCATAAAGGCTGCTAAAGCTGATTCTGGGGTACTAATGCCACCGGCAGCCCCCACTCTAATAGAACACTCATACTGATATTGCTGTTGAATCTCATTGCGTAAGGCAATAATAGAAGGGAGAAGGCAAACCAAAGAACGATTATCTGTGTGACCACCAGAGTCAGCTTCAACGGTTATATCATCGGCTAAAGGAACTTTTTCAGCTAAAGTTGCTTGTAAAGCTGTAATTTGTCCTTGTTCAACTAAAGCTTTCAGCAGTTTAGGGGGAGCAGGTTTTAAGAATTTCTGAGCAACTTCAGTCCGAGAAATTTTGGCAATGATCTTATTTTGGGTTTCAATATCGCCTTGAGAATTTAGATGTAATCCTGATGCTCGGTAACGGACAATATGGGGGGTTAAATCCAGGTAAGCAGAGGCTTCAACAGTTCTTACCCCATATTTGAGGTAAAGTTCCACTGAACCCCGTTCTAGGGCTTCCTCTGAGGGGCTATGGATTAAATTGAAGGCATATCGTCCATTGGGTAAAGCTTCTTGAATGGTGTGAATGGCTTTTTCAACCCGTTGGGGAACTAACCCAGCTGCCCCAAAACTGGCTAAAAATCCGGCTTTTCCCAAAGAAATGACTAAATCTTCGGAAGCAATGCCCCCAGCCATTGCACCGGCTGCATAAGCATAGTCTAACCCATGAAAGTCACAAAAAGCGCGATCGCCTAATTGTTGGGGTGATAGGGCATTAATCATGCTATGGGGCAGTATATCAGCATTAGGTTGGTGAGAAAGTCCTATCTGGTTATTTTTCCAATATACATAACAAGGTTGCTCTAAATTGCCTAATTTTTCTCGAATTCCTTCACTATCAAAGGAGATAGACGTTGTAAGGGGAGTGGTAAGCATGAGGTTTATTTCTCGATTATTGTTGACTTGAAACTGAGGGAAAGAGATGGGTGCTAACTGATAACTGTTTACTGTTTACTATTTACTGTTCATTGTCTAATAGACACAAGGCGATGTCTTTAATTTCGTAAATTCTTAAGTCTTCTTTCCAAAGACTGGCATCTCCGATAATTGTGATTACATCATCTTCGACTCGAATATCGGAAATATGCACTTCTAAAGACATTAAACGATTTTCGGGTGTAATTTGTCCTCGATATTTCCATGTAATTTGATGATTAATGGCTTGACCAAAGCGAGGATTTTTGAAAGATTTGCCTAAGTCTAATTGCAGCGCATAAGTTTGCATAGCTTGAAGAATAGACTCAACGCCTAATGCACCAGGCATCACCGGATCTTGATAGAAATGGAAGGGAAAATACCAATCTTCGGGAGTAATTGATTGGCTGGCATAAATATATCCTTTTTGATACTTACCCCCATCTTGAATTAAGAAAACTTTTTCGATAAAATCAAGATAATTTTGAGAAAGACGATAGTGGGGTTTTTCAGGATTTACTGAATAGAAGTTTTCGTGAGTTAAGGAATCTTGTAAATTAATTTCCTGTACGGTTAAATCGGATAAATTATTCAGTTGATACCAAGGTTTAAGACGTTTTCCGCCATCAAGTCCCACTTGATTCGCTAACACGGCTGTGCTAAAGTCTCCAAAGACCATATTTCCCCGATAAAAAGGTTCACCTTCACAAGATAATTCAAACTCAAACTTTTGAATAATTGCCCCTTGAATAGCGGTAGTAGAAAGGAGACGAACTTTATCCGTAATGGTTTTATTACGGAGGTCAATTTCTTTGAGAATTGTCCCCTGTCCATCTAAATTACGAAAATGAAGATCATCTTCTGGGAATAATAAAGTTGCTCCCATATAAACCCCTAAGAAAATACAAGGTTGACCTGCAATTTCAATGTAAGTACAGTAGGGCAAAGTGGGATAGGCATTATGGTTATAAAACCAAGCATTTTCTTTGACATCAAATTCGGTAATAATTTCCGATGGTTTTTGCAATTCATGACGGTTACCTTCGATGTCTAATACCCGACTGACTAACTGAAACTCCCCATTAGGTAAACGAACCGATTGACGATTTTCATAAATATCGAATTCTGATCCCAAACAAGCAGCCACTGCTCCTTTAGCAAAGGTTTTTAATTGGTTTTCATTAAATAAAACTGATGGCTGTTTTGATAATTGGGAAATATGGGGGAATGTTACTGACTCAATGGGTTGGAATATACTGGGAATGGTAGCTGTTTTTTCTACCAGTTGAACACCAATATTTTTAATACTAGCAATGGTTTTTCCGCCAAAAATAACATCCACATTAGCCAGAAGATAAGGTTGAGGAGAAAGTCCAATTTCTAACACCTCCATTTGATACATTAAAGTTCCATGTTGGGGAGTCACTTGTCCCCGAAAACGGGCTGCTTGGGTTTGATTAGGAATCACCTGAAAACGAGCATCTTTCGTGTGAGTTTGTAACCCTAACCATAAACAATAAAATTGCACCAGTTGGATACTTCCTTCAATCATTAAATTCCCCGGTAAAGTGGGGTCATTTTTAAAATGACAAGAATAATACCAGTCCTCAGGGGTGATCTGTTTTGATCCCACTGCTAACCCTAGTCCAGCTATTCCTCCTTGAGGATTTACCATCATCACTTTCTCTAACATTAAGAGTTTTTCTGGGGGTAATCTGAGGGAAGAATTTAAGCCATTTTGTTGATAGATTTTCCCTAAACAAGCCTCAATATTTCCTTGACTTAGATTAAGAAGTTCTTCTTTTTTAAAGAATGACTTAGAACAGGTTAAAAGAGGAATAAACTGTTGTTTTTTAATCAAGTTTCGTTCTTTTTCTTCAGCCTCTTTTAGCACAATTCCCTGTCCTTTTTCTAATTCTTCATCAGAAAAGAGTCCAGCACAACCGTCATGAAATTTCATCCAAACTTGATCGCCAATTAACACCTCTCCTTGGAAGAAAATTAATAAGCTATCATCAGTTTTAACCGAAGATGTGATCTTAACTCGACACCGTAACAACTTAACGTTTTCCGGTTGTTCAAATAAGAAGGTTGCAGATAAATCTAATAAACGGAAAGATCGTTTTCCTTGATTTTCAAAATCTGTCCCGATATAACTTAATAGCATCAGGAGTCCGTGGCCGGCTTCTTGACAAATTCCTACCGTTAATTGACCATCAACTGCATACCAAGCATCTTCTGGTACATCATATTCTGTTTCGATGAAACCTGATTTATAATCACCTAATTTTCCTTCTAATTGAGTCACCCGACTGACAAACAAAAAGGGAGGAGACGGCATTCTGACTCGTTGGGTATAATGATCAATGGGTTCATATTCTTGACCAAAAACCTTAGAGACTTTACCTTCAATAAATTCGAGGATCTCAGGTTGATCAAATAAACAAGGTTTAACGGTTTTAGGATGAGAAGAAATAACGCTTGTTCTTGAATGATCAACCGTAGAAATGGTTTGAACTTGGGAAAGAAGTTGAGTAGAAGAAGCGACTAAAACAGCGACTTTTTGAGAAGCAGTATTTTCTCGAATAATTGAATTTTGTAGCTCAGTTTGGGGTTCAATATTAGCTTTGGGTGCTGTGGTTAACACTGTCTTAAAAATCGCCTCTAATGTTTCTGCTTCATCTGTTAAATAAAGAGGGGATAAGTCTAGTTCTACCCCATGACTGACTAATTGTGCTAACATCTTAATAATGGTCGCTAAATCATCAGCACCTCGACGATTAATACACAATGCAAGATGCTCTTTTTGACCAAGAGTTTCTGATATCCAACGAGAACAACTTCCTCCTAATCCTAATTCTAGAAAAATTTTCACCCCGTCTTGATAATTGCGTTCAATTAAGCGAGGAAAATCTAACACTTGACACATTCCTTGACTTAAATGATCACCAATTTTCTCTTTTTCTAAGGTCAGAGAATCATAATGAGAAGAGGAATAAAACATAGTATCAGGTGGTGTTCCCATTGTCACAGTATTTAGCTTAAGAAACTCATTGTATTCTGATTGCATAACTTCACAATGTAAAACCATATCAGAAGGCGAACGAAACCGATCACATTGTAATTTTTCAATCACCCGTAAACAACCTTGAGAATCTCCTGCGATCGCAACTTCTTGAGGGGTATTAATATGAGTTAAATAAACCTTACTTTCTGTTTTTAAACATTCCTGAACTGCTTCAGCTGTAGCCATTAAAACATAACTACTCCATGAATTTTCATCTATCGGTTGACCCCAATATTCTGCAACGGCTTGTTTAGCTCCCATTAAACGGGTATGAAATAGGGGAGAAGAATGAACAAATTGACTTCCTTGATCCGCATTTGACCACACTCCTAATGAATACATCATGGTACTTTCTCCCATGCTATAACCGAAGGCGGCATCAGGTTTAATTTTAAAATATTTCTGCATAATTTCGGTGAATAAAACTGCAAAACCTGTTCCCGTTTCTAAGAGAGATAAAGGGTTAGCAATGAATTGAGTTTCTAGGGTTTCTAAGTCTTGTTTAGAAAGGGGAGATTGACGGCGAGGATAAAGAGAGTTTGCTTGAAAAAAGGTAGCAGGATCACTAATTAAACTCTCTGCTCTATCCCATAATTTAGGGAATAATTGAAAAAGATTTCTTCCCATTCCTAAATAGGAGTTAAAAGCACCAGGATAAACAAAAGCGACTTTACCCACTTTTCCTAACCGTTTAGGGGTAAAATAACTTCCTTGGGGACTTTTCCAAGGCTTTCCTGTATGAAAGGCTTTATCAATTCCTTTTTTAGCCTGTTTAATTTCCTTTTGCAAAGCTTCTTTGTTATTCCCAACAATTGCTACAACATAAGGAGATTGAGAATTCTGTTGAAACTGAATAAAATTCTCTTTGGCAAGATGGGGTAAGGAGAAACTGTTTTCAATACTCTGGGTTAAGTTATCAAGCTGACTGTGTAAAGATGAACTATCATTTCCAGCGAGGGGAAATAGATAAAATGACGCATAGGGTAAATAGCCATTATCGGGTGTACTTTGAGGAGTTGCTTCCGATAAAATTAAATGACTATAAGTATTGTTTTGAGTGACTAAATTAAGCGCAGCATAGCGTTTTTTTTGTCCTTTTTCAAGAAACCAAGGAAGTGATACATCAGGTAGATAAAAAGGACTATTTTGCCATTCTTGAGTAAGATTAGAAGTTAACAGTTGAGCGGAAGCAGGAAGATAACGATTTTTTAAGCAAAGTGCTGTTTTAATTAAGCTAATTAAATCTTCAGTTATCCCTAAGTTATTATTATTCTCTTGGACTGTTGCGACTGCACAAGTTAGGTTATTATGATTAGCATAATAAGCTTCTAATAACCCTTGATCTATCTCTGTTGAGGAAACAGCTAAATAACCAATATCTGAGGGGTGAATCTTAGCATTTTCAAATGCTTGCTGACAACTTTGTTTAATCGCAACTGATGGAGAAGATAAGGGGTTAACTATTTTACTAAAGCTATCAATAATTCCGTAAACAAGCGTACTATTATTGTTTGGGATTGTTTCATAATCTTTGAGGATTAAAGCTCCGCCAATAATAGACTCAGAATTCCTATTAAGCGCACTAATAATAACTGTATCAACTTCTTTGGCAGTTAAGAGAATTTGGGCTAATTCAAGAGACTTTAATAAAGAATCAGAACCTTGGGTTAATTGAAAGGTAACAATGGAACAATTCCATAATCTTTCCAATTGATAACTAATATTTTTAAGCTCAGTTTCTTGATTGTTGCTAATATTATTAGCAGTAATTAAAGCGACTTTTTTTCCTATCTTACAAGTACAATCTTTTAACCCTTGATCAGACATCTTTGATAAGATAGACCAAGAATGATCACTAATCGGTTGGTTAGAATAATCAAGGGAGTTTCCTTGATAAATTAAAGCTGATAGTTGTTGACTGGTTAACAGTTGATTAAAGAAGCCACTTAAGCCAGCGATCGCTAATTTGGACGGTTTCATAATATCTCCTGTGAAAATGTAAATAGGGTATCAATTGAGAAAAAATTACAAGCAAACGGTATTCGATGAATTCACCGTATTTTTAAGAAACAAAACATTAAGACAAGAACTCAAAGTAACCTCCATATTAGTTGCTTCTAAATAAATTTTACCTTGAGAATGATAAGATAGTGCATTAGCAATTACCTTAGTATCACTATGTTCATTAATGGATAATTTGATCCAAAATTCTTGATTAAAAGGGAGGGAACTAAACTGCTTAAGCTCATTTAGTTTTAGGGGTAAACTACCCGAATTGTAGTGTTTGCTGACCCAAACTAAAAGACATTGAAACAAGAGATCAGCCGTATAAGAATTAAAGGATTGAACGCTAAACTGTCCTTGATCTTGTGTAGAAATTGGAGGTAAGTAACAGTTAAAAAGAAGTTCGTTTTTATTAATTTCTAAGATTTTCTTAATTCCTTGAAATCTGGGCTGATGAAACAGAACTCCTTCTTGATAGGGTTGTAAATTAAGGGAAGGTTCCGTAACAGGCTGAATACTTTCGTCAAGTTTTCTCTCAGCTATTACTTGTTTAGTAATATTAATAATCGCCCGATAATGATAAAGGGGAATTCCTTTAGCGGTTTCACTCCAAATTAAGGCTTCAAATTTAATTTCATCTTCTGTTTTCTCAACTTCAGTCAGATCCAAACAATACAAATTAGCTAAACTTTTATCAAAGACAACTCCTTTAAGCACTTGATAGTTATGACAACTTAAAAAATGATATCCTGTGTAAAGTTGTTCACAACTATTAGTGATCCATGCTAACGCACACATCGCAGGTAAAACTGCATTTCCCCCAATGACATGATCATAAACAAAAGGGTTTCCTTGTAACGTCAACCGACGATATAAACGGTAACTATGCTTTTGCGGTGTAACCAGTTTAGGAGAAGGAGAAATAGGGTTACTCATGACAATAATTTGAGGGGTTTTAGCTTTAGTTTGTGTTAATTCTTCTGCTAACATTTGCGCCCCTGTTTGTTGAGGAATGACCTTAATATTTTGCTGCTCAAATAACTGTTTAAGCTGTGGTGTCACCATTCCTCCATCCCAAGGACCCCACCCAATAGAAACAACATGACAGTTAGGATATTTTTGTTGAAGTAAATAAGCATATTTGTTCAAAATTTCGTTAGCTAAAGAATAGTCAGATTGACCGACATTGCCATAAAATGAAACAAAAGAAGAAAATAAAGCAATAAATTTTAATCGGTTAACTTCTACCGAACCTAATAAACTATTTAACCCATCAATTTTGACACTATAAACCTTATCAAAATCCTGTTCAGTTTTGTTTTCAATTAATTTATCGGCTAACGTTCCCGCACCATGAATAATGCCCGTAATCTGTCCCCAACGTTGAATAATCGGTCTTAAAGTTGCTTTTAGTTGCTGTGAATCGGTAACATTAACACTGCAATACTCGGCTTTTCCTCCTACTTTTTCAATCTCTGATAAGGTTTGCTTAATTTCACGACTTTGACAGAGTTGTTGATACAGTGCTTGAACTTTTTTCGGAGTTGGTTTTTCATTTTGAGTTGTTAAATGTTGCATAATTTGCTTCTTTAACTCAGACTCATCTTGACAAGAAAGACTCCATTCAGGTTCAGGATCTAAAATTTGCGAACGACCTAATAAAATAAATTTACAATGATATTGTTGCGCCAAATAGATAACGCATTGAGCCGTAATTCCTCGGCCACCACCACTGACAATAACCACAGAAGATGAATTAAGTTGAGTATCATTAATCATGGGAAAAATACCTTGTTAGTTGATAGTTGATAGTTAATAGTTAATAGTTAATAGTTAGTAGAGACTAGCTAAAAATCGGAATTTAGACCGCAATTCATCTAAATAACTATAATTATGTAGGGGCGCAAGCCTTGCGCCCAGCTAATTTTATTCTAACTATTAACTTTTGCCTTGCCTATTTACTGCTAAAAGAAGCTAATTCACAAGTCAAAGTCATTCGACCTTTTGGAGTATAACCTACCTCTTGAATTAAGCTATTAGGATCATGTAATTCAGCTAAAACAATTTGAGCCGTTGTCATTTCATCTAAGTCGGGACTAATATCTAGAGCGCGACAGAAGACCGATTCCCACTCTAGATTTAAGGTTTTCGTTAAGCCAAATAAACCGCCACTAATAGGGCTAAATTCTCGTTTTCCACTGAGACCAAATTCTCCATCTAAACGGGTTAAGCTGAGAAAACAACTGCGTCCTTGACTGGCCGCTTGCGTCAGAGAAGATTTAAGATGTTTGGCTAGTAAAAACACTTGTTTAACAATCGCTTGATCGGTGTTAATTGAAGTCTCTTGATCTTGATTAAACCCCTGAGAGAGAGGATGTAAATGAATAAATGTGCCGATCAGTCCACAAGTTTTAAATATATCTCCCAATTGTGCTTGTAAATGTTCTTCACTTAAATGATTGAGAACAAAATGTCGAACCCCCGCAGGAAGAGAAGAACGCACAGGAATAAGGAATTGAGGGAAACTGAGAACCACAACTTGCCAGCCTTGGTTTAGCAAACTTTGAGCAACTTGGGCAGTAGTAGATGAACCATCATCGGTCACCAAACAGGTTTGATCAGGGGTTGAGGGAAAATCCCAATAATCAGGTGCAGCAAGGGGCTTCAGTTTCATTTGATAACGTCCAATATCACCGTGTTTTCGATGGTTAGACTGGGTAGAGGTAACAACTAAGCTATTTTTTTTTCTGTCACCATCATTTTCTCCCTTAAATACTGAACAATGTGGGCTAGGGTACGTTTTTCTGCTAACGCTTCAGGGCTAAGTTTGGGCAACCCAGAGAAAGCTTCTTGCAGACTTCCCATGATTTCTACCCGTTTGATCGAGTCAATGCCTAAATCTGCCTCTAAATCCATTTCTAATGCCAACATTTCCGTAGGATAGCCTGTTTTTTCACTGACAACCTCTAATAAGGCTTGACTCAGTGCATCATCTTGAATGGAGTCTAAAGAAGGTTCGCTCACTCCTGACACAGGTTCAGGTGTAGAGATGGGTGCAATGGGTTGACGAGGTTCTAAATAGTTGACAATGGGGGAAATGTGAACGGGTTCAGGTTCGGGAGTCCGTAAGGGTTGAGGTGCAGTGTTTAAAGGTTGAGGTTCTAGAGTCCGTAAGGGCTGAGGTTCAGACTTAAAAGGAGCAGGATCAGGAAAACTAAAAGAGGAAACCTCTGAATTTTGCCGATCAAATTTTGAATTCTCCGAAGCAGCAGCAGCAGGAGTAGAGAGTTCGTCAATTTGAGCAACTACTGTTATCTCTTTTTGTTTTAATAACTGCAACACTGACTGAAAACTCTGAGATTGATGTTTAATGTACTCTTCGTGAACCTTGGCAAGACTCTGTTGATATTGGTAGAATGCTTGTAAAATAGGGTTGATGTTGTTAGAAATATCGTTGTTCATAGTCATGGTTACAGTTTGAGCTTGAGAAACAATAGATAAATTGAGTGTTGGAATTTCCTCTGAAAGAGGCTGAGAATCAGAAGGATAAGGGTTGACGGAAGGAATAGAGGCTAAAATTTCCTCGTTTTCCGACCCTTTCACTTCCTCACACTTAGATTCAACCGTTTGAGAATCAACTGACGGTTCTATTTCCGCAGGTCGATCAGGTTGTAATGCAGCTCCGATCAAAGCTTTGGTTTTATCGCTGATGTAGTTGGTTGCATTCAGCTTAAGGGTCATACCTTTGCGTTTGCTTGAGGGAGTCTTCACCGTCAAAGCTGCATTTTCCAGATCGTTTAACGGTAAACCTAAAACTCGAAGCTGCATTACTCCTTGTGACAGTTGAATATCACTGTCCTTTTGCCGACTGGGGTTGAGCGCAATGGCCAGATGAGGGCGATCGCCTAAGATCTGTTTAACTAAGTTAGTGAGAATTTGGCGCGGTCCAATTTCCACAAAGCAATATCCGCCTTGAGCATAAATATTTTCAATTTGTTGGACAAACTGAACCGAATTCAACAACTGAGCTTCTAAAAGCTGACGCATCCCTGATAAATCTTTGGGATAAGGGGCCGCCGTCACATTAGCATAAACCGGAAGTTGGGGCGCATGAAACGTCACTTGATCCAACGCTTTCCCAAAGGGTTGACTAGCATGACGTACTAAAGAAGTATGAAAAGCAGCAGACACGGGTAAAGGCGTAACCTGATAGCCTTGAGAGCTTAAAATCTTCTCAATAGTGGCAATTTCTGAGGCTAATCCCGATAATACCACCTGTTCAGGTGCATTATAGTTAGCAATCTGCACATTGGCCATTCCTTCAACCCATTGCGCTATCTGAGATACTTTCCCAGTCACCGCTAACATTGCCCCTTGAAGGGTTGATCCTTTCGGTGCGGCCATAGCCTGGCCTCTAGCTTGGATCAAGTAATGATAATCGTCGTCTGTGAAAACGCCCGCAGCCCAGAGTGCCGTTAATTCGCCAAAACTGTGACCCGCCACAAAATTTGGCTTAAATCCCGTCTTTTGCAACGTTTTATACAGTCCTACACTGAAAGCCCCGATCGCAGGTTGAGCATTTTCCGTCCGTTGCAGTAAAGAGGTTTGCCGTTTTTCGTCCACCTCGTTAAAGGTAGGAATCGGAAATACTCCTGCTGAAAGGGGCGTTAAACCCGCTTTAGCTCTCAATGTATCCAATTTTTGATAAGCGGTTTGGATTTCTGGGAAATTTAGGGCAATTTCTCGACCCATATTCAGGTATTGAGAACCTTGGCCGGGGAACAGTGCTACGACTTTTCCCTCAAGTAATAACCCCGTCTTACGGTAATAAATACCTTGGGGATGTTCCCATGCCTCTGCTTGAGGCTGTTTTTGCAACTGTTTAACGGCTGCTTGCAGTAATTTAATAGCTTCGGCCAAGGAAGTCGCGACAAAGCCCACTCTAGCAACCTTTAAGGGAAGTTGAGCCGATTTGCTTTGATTTTGTAGTTCAATATAAACTTGTAACCCTTGGGGAGATTGCAACTGTTCTAGAGCTTTTTGACAAGTTTGTCTTAATTCTTCAGGATTTTGACCCCAGAGTAAAATTGATTGGGGACGGTGATGAATTCGATTTTCTCCTTGGGGTAATTTGGGCGTATATTCTTCTAACACCACATGATAATCAGTTCCCCCAAAGCCAAAGGAACTAACCCCGGCTCGTCTCGGTGTCTCTCCTTTGGGCAACCAAGGACGGGTTTCGGTGTTGAGATAAAAAGGCGAGTCTTCAATCTTAAATTTAGGGTTGGGTTCGGTAATATTAATGGTAGCAGGAAGAATTTTATGATGTAAGGCCAAAGTCGTTTTAATTAAACTTGCAGCACCCGCCGCCGCCTTGGTATGACCAATTTGAGATTTGACACTACCCAGAGCAATCGTTTGCTTTTCTGCCTTGTTTTCGCTAAAAACCTCATTCAGGGCTGTAAATTCACAAAAATCTCCTGCTGGTGTTCCAGTACCATGGGCTTCAACTAACCCCAAGGTAGCGGGAGAAAATCCCGCCTCTTGATAGGCGCGCCGTAAGGATCTAACTTGACCTTCAGGACGCGGTGCATAGATACTTTTAAAACGACCATCACTAGCAGTCCCGATGCCTTTAATCACTGCATAGATGCGATCGCCGTCTCGTTCTGCATCCTCAAGCCGTTTAATCACCAGCATTCCCAATCCTTCCCCTACCATCATGCCATCTGAGGTAGCATCAAAGGGATTGAGACAATCTTTCTTAGAAAAAGCCGGAGTTTTGCTAAAACACATATAATTAAGGATGGAATTATCCGTGTCAAAGCCCCCTGTAAGTATCATGTCACAACGGCCTTCGATTAATTCACTGATCGCCATTTTTAAAGCACTTAAGGAACTCGCACAGGCTGCATCCACCACACAATTAGTTCCTCCCAAATCAAAGCGATTAGTAATACGACCTGCTACGACGTTTGGTAACATACCCGGGAAAGAATTTTCTTGCCAAGGCACATAGGCCGCCTTCATATTTTCGATAATTTTGTCGGTTTGTTCTTGAGATAAACCACTTTTTTGGCAAATTTTCTTCCAGAGAGGATATTGCAGACGACTGGTTAAGGGAGTAATGCTTTTCCAGAGGCCGCTTCCTCCTAAAATAACCCCTGTTGTTTCCCGATTAAACTCTTTTCCTTGGCCATAACCCGCATCTTCTAAAGCTTGTTTAGCCATCACTAAACCAAGTAAATGAGCCGAATCTAAAGCTTCTAACGTATCAGGTGGCAGACCAAATTCTAAAGGGTCAAAATCAATTTTAGGCAAAAAGCCCCCCCATTTACCATAGGTCTTATCAGGTGCTTTCGGGTCTGGATCATAGTAATCTTCTAAATTCCAGGCGCTTTCTGGCACTTCAGTGATTCCATTCACTTTACCGAGAATATTTTGCCAATATTCTTGTAAATTCTTGGCTTGAGCAAATAAGGCCGACATTCCAATAATAGCGATCGGTGTTTTTTGTAAAGCAGTTAGGGTAGAGGTTGAGGATTGAGCAGACATTGTAGGTGTGTTCTCCAATCAATAATATAGCAGTCTGTAGCAACAACGAATAGTTCTTAAAGAATGAACGAAGAATTGTTTGATTACCTTTAGTTTCAGTTTAGGCAGAGTTCCCCGTTTATACAATGGATGATCTACTCTCAAAAATGGATGATTTTTAGTAACCGTTCAGGGTAGGGCTGTTTCATTTAAATTAAGTACAGCTGATTTTGAGTCAATAAATTTGACTGAAGATTCTCAAGTTTATCTTTCTCTAACCAAAAGAGTTAGTCACAATAATTAAT